>JAESGE010000045.1_pt1 | contig 203611 bp, 167 predicted proteins | sample 9269601 | NCBI WGS metagenome assembly JAESGE01 (sample SAMN14515569, study PRJNA621662) | algae metagenome | isolation source: Tolypothrix brevis GSE-NOS-MK-07-07A and co-occurring heterotrophs from wet... | place: USA: Grand Staircase Escalante National Monument, Utah | collected 2006-04-16
TCTTGACTCTTGACTCTTGACTCTTGACTCTTGACTCTTGACTCTTGACTCTTGACTCTTGACTCTTGACTCTTGACTCTTGACTCTTGACTCTTGACTCTTGACTCTTGACTCTTGACTCTTGACTCTTGACTATTAACGTATTTATTATGAATATTCGTGAATTTTCGCCGACGCAACCAGTGATTTTGGGCTTTGATCCGGGTAAAGATAAGTGTGGTTTAGCAGTGATGGGGTTAGATAGGCAACTATATTATCATCAAGTTGTGTTGTCAAGTGAGGCGATCGCATCTATTGATAAACTACGCCAAAATTACCCGATTTCCTTGATGGTGATGGGTGATCAAACTACATCAAAACGCTGGAAACAGCAAATAACTGAACAAGTTAAAGAGCCGTTAAATATCATTTTAGTGGATGAGCGTTACACCAGCTTAGAAGCACGCGATCGCTATTGGCAAATGTACCCACCCAAAGGACTCTCGAAACTATTGCCACAAGGTATGCGACAACCACCAAGACCTGTAGATGACATTGTTGCTATCCTCTTAATCGAAAGATACTTAAATCGCTTAACTGAATCAAGTATCGGCTAGCTTATTTTCTCACCTTCCGCGTCAGCTATTAGACATATAATAAAAATTAATGATGCGTTGTCCGAAACCCTTGATTAGACGTAGCGATGCTACGTCTCTACCTATGACTCTGGAGATGTCTATTAGCCCTTGATTAGACGTAGCGATGCTACGTCTCTACCTATGACTCTGGAGATGTCTATTTCTTAAAGCCTTATAATTCAGCCCGAATAGTAAAAGCATAATCTCCTCCAGGCTCTAGTTCGTAGTCTCGTTGCTCCAAGAAGCGACCGAGGGGTTCTTTAATTAACGCACGACCTTGAGAAGGCTTAACAGACAGTTCACCCAGGCGAAAATGCCATTGGAACTGCCACTCAAAGTCACCCGCACTGACTTCCCCTTCTAGGAAGCCGTGTTGCCAGGATTGACGAGTAACCCTGACATGGGCAATACTTTCTGGCAGACGTTTAGTACTCACTATGCTTGATGTCAAGTTTGAGATAAAGGTTGACCATATAGGCTATTTCTACCATACATAGCTTAGATCCACAAAAGTAGGGCGTTGCATATTTCTGGGATGATGAATGCAATAGACATCGACCGAATTGAACTATGCGTTGCCCCAAACCCTTGATTAGACTATTCTGTGCTACGTCTCTACATTGTTTTCTGGAGATGTCTAATATAGTTAAAAATTCAACACGTTGTAAAGACGTTTCGGCGAAACGTCTCTAGGATTTATCCCACGGTTATGCAATTTTATACCGATCTTGGTCGGGACTTACACCGACCTGTACTAGAACATAAAGATTAAGTAAAGTTGATTGACATACTTAAAATAATACTTAGAATATTATTAGGTTAGAGATCCAGTAAATCTACGAGAAATTACTTAACTTATTTTTAATGTACTCTTAACTTTTTCTTAGTTTAATTAAGTAGTCGGACAAAAATATTTACAGTCAGTGCGAGCGAAGAGAAGCAATCCCAGCCCTTGCGATTACTTCATTCCGCTTCGCTGGATTCGCAATGACATTGTGTAATTAATTCTGTCTGGCTACTTAAGGTTGATGAAAATTTTGTCCCCTTTAATTTAATGATTGATTTGTATACAAGGAGACAAGTATTATGAAACAATTAAATACTTGTATTGTGGATCAAATAATCGTGGAAGCTGCTTTGCTAGAGCATCCATTGATTCACGACTGTGTGGTGTTGGTTCGCATTTAATTGTTCTCGAAGCGATCAGTTTTGACTTAGTGCAGCGACGCTCCGCAAAAACGCCTAAAGTCGATGCCAGAAGTCGAGCAGGTGGCGGTAATTGTTGAAGAGTCTAAGGAGAAAGTCCCTTTATTGCATCTATTTAGATAGTGCTACCTGACCAAAAAGGCAGGCTTGTTCTTGAAAATATACATCTGGGTTAGGTTAAACCTGTTTGTTCAAAACCAGGACTTACGCAGCAAAAATCCAGTTCAGACACTTCCCCTGTTTTTACGTATAGGAGCGTGATAGTTATGGAAAAATCGCATGAATCTATCATAGATAAGCAAATCCTGAAACCAGTTGCTTTATCTGTTGCCCAACGCCATTCTATTAACCGACCGAAAGGCTTCATCAAATTTAAAAAAGAAGATATTGAGCAATCAATTGCAAGTCGTTTTGAACAACAAGTTAACAAGTATCCCAACTTAATTGCTGTCAAAAGCAAGACCGAAACATTTAGCTATGACCAACTAAACAAAACTGCCAACCGTCTGGCACGAGCTATTTTATCACAGCGAGGAGAAGGAAAAGAAGCGATCGCCCTGTTGCTCGAAGGTGCAAGTTTTATTACTTCAATGTTTGGGGTACTCAAAACAGGAAAAATCTATGTCCCGATAGACCCCTCAACTCCCCATACCAGACTTACTTATATCGTTGAAGATTCAGAAGCCGTTTTAATTGTCACTAATAATAAAAATCTCGCTTTAGCCCGTGAGTTAGCTCAGAACCAATGCCAAGTGTTAAATCTTGATGACATTGATTTTAGCCTTTCTACAGATAATCTGAATCTGTCAATATCACCCGATACCCTTGCTTTTATAATTTATACCAGTGGCTCAACAGGAAAGCCAAAGGGAGTTGTGCAGAATCATCGCAACGTGCTGCATAACTGCATGAATAATACTAACGGTTTGCATATCAGCCCAAATGACCGCTCGACTCTTTTATATTCTTGTGGTTTTATGGGGGCAATGAGAGGCATCACGAATGCCTTACTAAATGGTGCTTCCCTCTACCCTTTGAATGTAAAAGAAGAAGGATTAAATAGTTTAGTCAACTGGCTAATCCAAGAAGAAATTACTATTTACCATTCAGTTGCGACCCTTTTTCGACAGTTTGTTGCTATTCTCACAGAAGAACAGCAGTTTCCCCAACTTCGCGTACTCGTATTTGGCGGTGAGCCTGTCTTACGGAGAGATGTGGATCTCTACAAAAAGTATTTTTCCTCAAACTGTATGATGTATGTTGGTCTAGGAGCAACTGAAACCGGAACTGTGCGGCAGTTCATCGTTAACAAAGATACCCAGATCCAGAGCAGCACTGTACCGATTGGCTATCCAGTCGAGGGTATGGAGATTTTGCTGTTTGATGAAGCAGGCATTGAAGTTGGCTGCGGTGAGATTGGTGAAATTGCTGTCAAGAGTGAATATGTTGCTTTAGGCTATTGGCAAAAGCCGGAACTGACACTCGCCGCATTCCAACCAGCGCTACTGGGTGGAAGCCAACGCATCTATCGCACAGGGGATCTAGGACGCATGGAGCCTGATGGTTGCCTGATTCATCTGGGAAGAAAAGACTTTCAGGTGAAAATTAGAGGCTTCAGAATCGAAGTCAGCGAAATCGAGATGGCACTTCTTGACACCGACGTTATTAAAGAAGCCGTGGTTATTGCCCGTGAGGATATACCCGGAGATAAACGTCTGGTCGCTTATGTTGTTGTTCCTAAGGCAAGTCTAGCACCGAGCAACAGCGAACTGCGGCGCTATTTGCAGGATAAAGTACCCGATTACATGCTGCCTAGTGCCTTTGTATTTTTAGATGCTCTGCCCTTAACACCTAACGGAAAGCTAAATCGCCTTGCACTTCCAGCACCTCACACTAGTCAACAAGATATGAAAGCAACGTTTGTTGCCCCTCGCGATAATTTTGAACAAAAGCTTTCGCACATTTGGTCAGAAGTTTTAGGCATTCAACCGATTGGAGTGAAAGACAACTTCTTTGACCTGGGGGGAAATTCGTTGTTAGCTGTCAGCTTATTCGCGCAAATAGAAAACAAATTTGGCAAAAAACTTCCCTTAGCCACCCTTTTCCAATCAGGTACAGTGGAAGCTTTGGCAAAAACGATTCGCGAACAACAAGTAGCACTTGGTAATGAAAATTGGAAATCAGACCTTGCTTTGGCAAATGATTTATCAGCGGTCATAAGACAGAAAAAGTCAGCACATCTTTGGTCATCCCTGGTAAAAATTAAACCTAACGGTTCCCAGCCACCTTTATTTTTTGTACACCCGCTTGGTGGAGAAATCCTCTGCTACCGTGATTTAGCAAACCATTTGGGGTCAGAGCAACCAGTTTATGGGCTACAACCACAAGGACTAGATGGAGAACAAGCACCTTTAACCTCGATTGAAGATATGGCAGCCCATTACATTCAAGAAATTAAGTCTATTCAAGGCAATGGTCCTTATTTTCTTGGAGGGTACTCCTTTGGTGGTATAGTTGCTTTCGAGATGGCGCAGCAACTTTGCAAGCAAGGTGAGAAAGTCGGTCTTTTAGTTATGTTTGATACTTCTCGTCCGGGTACTGAAAGGCGATCGCCCTTCTTAAAACGATTTTTAGAGCATATAAATAATTTTGTGCAACAAGGACCTATATACCTTCAACAAAAGCTTGTAGGCTGGCGTGAGTGGGGTACATACCAAATCCGAGAGAAATATAAGCGTTTTTTGGAGAAGTCAAATAGGTTACCTGAAGATGACAAGCACTTAGCAATCATAGATGCTAATGTTTTAGCTCAAAGTCAATATATGTTCCAAGTTTACCCCGGTCAAATGACTCTTTTGCGGACTGATGACAAGAATCGAGACGATGCTGTGGGTATGCATTACGATCCGCAATTTGGTTGGGGTGAGTTAGTCACTGGAGGAATAGATATTCATTACATTTCTGGTTCTCACCTTTCCCTACTCGAAGAACCCAATGTACAACTGCTAGCAGAGAAATTGAAGCTTTGCTTAGAGAAAGCTTGTCCATTAAATAATTCAGCTTTATAAAGGGACATTGCAATATATGTCCTTGTTTACATAGGGCTTGCTGAAAAAGTCGTATTTAAGGCAGTTAAACACTTGTAATATTTGTAGGTTGGGTTGAGGAACGAAACCCAACATGAATTCTAAGCTTTTGTTGGGTTTCACTTATTTTCAACCTAACCTACATTCAGAAATTTTATTATAAGTAATCACCCGAACTTGATATGACCTAGCAACAAGCACCCATTTAAGTCAAACTTAACCGAGTGCATATTTTGTTCGGAAAATATTTTTGCAACACAACTTTTTTTAGATACAAAGTTTAACAAGGGCTGTGTTGGCAAGGTAAAAATAATAAATTTATTACCAGCGATCGCTGTGGAAAAAATCTAAATGCGTATATTACATCTGACAAATCATATAGAGGAAGTCGGTAATGGTATCGTTAATGTGGCAATAGACTTAGCTTGTTTGCAAGCAAAATATGGACATGATGTTGCTGTAGCATCTGCCGGCGGACAATATGAAACATTACTATCACTTTATGGTGTCAAGCACTTTCAATTAAACCAGTCTAGAAAACTGTTGAATTTAATCACAGCACTTTCTCTTTATCGGGGAATTATCCAACAGTTTCAGCCAGATATTGTCCATGCACATATGATGACAGGAGTAGTACTCGCAGGACTTGCAAGATACGGCTTTAAATATAATTTAGTTTCCACAGTACATAATGAATTTCAACGTAGCGCCATTTTAATGGGTTTAGCCGATCGCGTAATTGCTGTTAGTAATGCCGTAGGTAATTCAATGGTGCAGCGCGGTATACCCAATAAAAAATTGCGTGTAGTCTCCAATGGCACATTAAATAGTCCCCGGCATCAGAGTATTTTAGACTACCAACCGCTACCTTTACACCGTCCGGCAATCGTCACTGTCTCCGGAATGTATCAACGCAAAGGAATTGGTGAATTAATCGATGGCTTTGTGAAAATTGCCGCCAATTTTCACGAAGCGCATTTATATCTAGTGGGGGATGGTCCAGATCGTGCAATGTTTGAGGAAAAAGTGAAAAATACACCTTTTGCGGAGCGCATTCATTTTGAAGGCTTCCAGAACGAACCGCAACGTTATATGCTCGCAACTGACGTCTTTGTGCTTGTTTCCCATCACGAATCCTTTGGTTTAGTTCTCACAGAGGCACGGGAAGCCGGTTGCGCTATTATTGCTAGTGATGTAGATGGCATTCCGGAAACTTTGGATAATGGGCAAGCTGGAGTTTTAGTGCCAGCTAAAGATAGCGAAGCTGTGGCAGTTGCGTTAACAGAATTACTTAGTAACCCTTCGGCACTGCAAAGGTGGAAGTGCCTTGCAAAACAAAATCTAGAGCGATTTAGTGCTACGCGGGTTACTCAAGAAACACTTGCCGTATATCAGGAATTAATCCCAAACTATAATCTATTTGAATTAGTTTGAAACATCGAGAAAGTGCGGACTAAATATTCTAGGATTCGCGCTAGATTGCAACATAAAGCCAGCAAAGGCACTCGTAGTAGTCGAAGACGTTCTCGACAACATTGTCTTATACAGCAGATTGCGTTGTTATTAAATACACGTAGAGACTATTCTGTGCTACGTCTGTGAGCGGGTTTTGGGTTTTACGCCTGTACCTCATTTACCTGAAATCTGCTGTATCTATATAGGACAACAAGAATTGACTGAACCGTCTATTTATAAGTATTGGGCAATTGAGAGAAATCACCAAACCGCTCGTTAAAATCTGTACAAAGCTACCTAAAGATAGTCAATACTAGACAATAACGTTTGTAATCTTAGTCCAAATTGATAAGACTACTGGGATAAACGGCAATCCCACTATCCCCTCAAATGCTTTAGGGATTACTTTGCGAACTATATTAATACTTCCATTGGTATCAGCATTTATTGTTCTACCAGTGGAAGTTTTATATAAACCGCGTTTAATTCGCTTACCACTAAATACTGGCTTGTCTTCTTTTTTATCGCCATATCTAGGTAACTCATCACTATCCAATGCACTAGCTTTCGACGTGTAACTTTCTTCTGTCACGGTTACATCAATACCTGCTAATTCTGCTTTGTAAGTCAATAAGTTAATTAATTTGGCGTGTGGAATTTTTGTAAAATCTTGGTTGTTCTTTTTATCAATATTTATATCTTGTTTCCAAAAAGAATTGTTACCGATTATTAGATGTCCTATATTATTTATCTGACACCAATCGATAACTCGGCGGCTAACAGTATGAAGATAATTATCTATTCGTCTATCACGTTTACCGTTGAGTGATTTTGTTTGGCGATAAGCTCCAAGTGATTGTGATGAAGCTACTCGTTTATTAAAGAATTGGTTAATACTTTTTAATGGTCTACCGTTTACCAGCAACGGTTTGACACCGGGTTGGTTGGAGGTTATAGCCATTAAATTGTTTAAACCTAAGTCTACACCTGCGACGTATTCACTGCTGCTTTTTACAGCATCTTCTACAGTGTAAACAACTTCAATAGCGTAATGGTCAACCTTCGGTACTATTCGTACTTGAGCGATATTTTTCGCGCTAGTAGGAAATTCGATATTAGTTTGTGAAAGTTTAACAATACCTTTGATTAGCGCTGGCTTAGATATTGCATCATTCGGATATATCACAACATTTCTACCACGTTCTTTATGTTTGTATCCGGGTATTTTCGGTTCACCAAGATACTTATCTGGATTTTTAGTCCAATCTTTAAACGCAGCCGTCCAACCTTTCCAAGCGTCCGTTACTCTACGAACAATTTGCTTACTAACTTTAGTTGGCAAATAACGATAAGCTTCTAATGTTTTAGTTTGATGATATATATCGATTGAGTTGTAATATTTGCGCGTCTCAAAATAGTATTGGCGTTGTACATAATTTGCAGAGTTATACAAATGTTTTGACTGTAACGCCAAGTTATCGCACTCTTTCCAAAATTTATGCTGACGACTAATAACGTGTTTTTCTACTAGCTGCATTGTTTCGACCTCATCATGTTGCTATACTATCTAGTATATCAGATGCCTTGAGTCATTACAATGTCTAAAACAAAATTTAAGCCAGATAACAATGTAGCCTACGACAAAGCCCCAGTCCAATTTAAAGTTTTACCGGGGGTGAGAGAAAAGCTTAGAACTATACCAAACTGGCAACATCGTCTTAGAGAGTTTGTAGATAGTTTGATTGAAGATATAGGTAAACAGTAAGCTTTGTCTAATTATGGGTAGAAATTAACTTACAGCTTCAACCCCTCGACAGCACAATGCAATCTGGAACATTACACTTTGTTTATGCTATCGGAACCAAAGCATGGTGGGTGTCGCAGACTAGCAGAGATACTGGAAGACGTTTCACATGATAGAGATGTTTCGGCGAAACGTCTCTAGGATTTATCCCACGGTTATCCAATTTTACACCGATGTGAAAATTAATTATGCGTTGCCCTCCCCCGTCCCAGAGGAGGACAGCATTTCCACTACGCTCAATGCAAGCATTCTGTTAAAAATTTGCTTACCATATAATCGCTTATTTTTGCGACACAAGTGATTGTCTTTATACAATATTTATTTTTATCTCAATCAACTTTACTAAAATAGGACTTACGCATTGACAAAAAACACCAAATAGGAGGTATGGATTTCAGGAATTAAAACCTGATTTTTCTTTTGTTTTTTAGCGATCGCTACCCATTTGAAGATTATTGTCAAAAGCCTGAAACGGCGATTTTACATTCATGCATATTATGTGCAATTTGTACAGTACGTAAATCCTATAAAATATAAAGATTCAGTAAATTTGATTGAGATACTTAAAATATTTTGTAAGATATAGCCATATTAGGAATAATTGGCTTACTATAACCATTTTTGAACCTTTCCTGAGTCTAGGAAAGGGTTCTGAAAATTTTCTACTTTTCATTTAATGAATTATTTGCATACAAGGAGATAAGTATTATGAAACAATTAAATAATTGTAAAGAATCAAATCCCTTGTCTTTTGCCCAACAGCGACTGTGGTTTTTTGAACAACTCGATCCAAATAGCCCAACCTATCACATTTCTAAGGGACTGCACTTGCAAGGCAACCTCAACGTGGAAGTCTTGCAACAGACTCTGGATACCATTGTTGCCCACAACGAAGCACTGCGAACTAACTTCACAGCACAGGATGGCATCCCCGTACAGTTAATTAACGAGCCGAAGTTAGTTGAACTCGTGGTGATTGACTTGAGGGATTGTCCAGAAGCAGAACGCACCACCCAAGTAGAAAGGCTGCTAGAAGATGAGGTGCAACGCCCTTTCAATTTAGCATCAGACTTGATGCTACGTGCCTGCTTGCTTCAGCTATCTCCACAAGAACATATCCTACTGTTGGTAATGCACCATATCGCCTCCGATGAGTGGTCAATAAGCATTTTATTTGAACAGTTGACAACCCTTTATCAAGCATTTCTAGAAGGAAAGCCCAATCCTCTGGCAAAAATGCCCATCCAGTATGCCGACTTTGCCCAATGGCAACGCCAACGGCTCTCTAGTGAAGTGATAGAAAACCAAATCAACTATTGGAAACAGCACCTGGCAGGTGCTACTCCAGTACTGGAATTACCCACTGATAAACCGCGTCCACCAGTCCAAACCTACCGGGGTGCAAAGCAATCTTTCGTACTACCCCAGAGTTTATGTGCAGCGCTGCATAGAGTGTCACAACAAGAGGGTGTGACACTGTTCATGACATTGTTGGCAGCGTTTCAAACCCTACTATATCGTTATACTGCACAAGAAGACATCCTGGTAGGTTCTCCCATCCCAGGTCGAAATTTACCGGAAACCAAACAAGTAATTGGACTTTTTGTCAATACCCTGGTATTACGTACCGATATGTCGGGGAACCCCAGTTTTCGGGAATTGTTGCAAAGGGTGCGATCGCTAGCAATGTCTGCCTATGCACAACAGGACTTGCCCTTTGAAAAGCTGGTAGAAGAACTGCAATTAGAGCGATCGCTCTCGTATCACCCTTTATTTCAGGTAATGTTTGTCTTGATGGATTCTGCAAGACAAACACTCTATTTGCCAGGACTGACCTCAACTACCTTTGACTTAGATAACGTCACCTCTAGGTTTGATTTAACGTTGTCAATCAAAGAAACAGAACATGAATTGCAGGGATGGTGGGAATATAACACTGATCTGTTTGATGCTGCCACTATTACCAGGATGATAGGGCATTTCCAAACATTACTGGATTCAATAGTTGCTAATCCACAGCAGCAGATTTCCGAATTGCCACTGCTCACACCAGCTGAACGACACCAGTTACTGTTTGAGTGGAACGATACTCAGGCAGACTATCCACAAAATAAGTGTATCCATGAGTTGTTAGAACAGCAAGTAGAGCGCAACCCAGACACTGTAGCAGTTGTGTTTGAAAACCAGCAAGTTAGCTATCAGGAATTAAATAGTCGTGCTAACCAATTGGCGCACTACCTAAAGACTTTGGGTGTAGGATCGGATGTACTGGTTGGCATATGTGTGGAACGTTCCATAGAGATGGTTGTGGGAGTGTTGGGGATTCTGAAAGCGGGTGGGGCTTATGTGCCTTTAGACCCAACATATCCCAAAGAGCGATCGAGGTTCATGCTGCAAAACTCTCAACCGAAGGTCTTTTTGACTCAGGATTTTCTGAAAACGGAACTACCGGAAATAAAAACTACAGTTGTTTGTCTCGATACAGATTGGCATTTAATTGCCCAGCAATCAGAAGAAAACTTAAACCAAACGGCAACAACTGCCAACTTAGCCTATGTGATTTATACCTCTGGCTCAACCGGAACTCCTAAAGGGGTAAAAGTCACACACGGTAATTTGTGTCATTACGCCCAGGCAATGGGACTGGCGCTAGGGATTACGGCAGAAGATGTATATTTGCATACAGCATCTATTGCTTTCTCCTCTTCCGTCAGGCAGTTAATGGTGCCTCTGGCTAGTGGCGCTACTGTCACACTTGCGACTTCCGAACAGAGAAAAGACCCAAGAGCGCTGTTTGCGGGAATTAAACAACACGATGTCACGGTTATTGATATCGTCCCCTCCTACTGGCGCAACTGCGTTCACACACTAATTAGCTTAGAACCTGGGACGAGCCAAGCCCTATTAGACAACAAATTGCGCTTGATTGTGTCTGCCAGCGAACCCCTGCTGTCTGATATTCCCACTCAGTGGACGTTTGGTTTCAAACATAGCGCACGATTAATAAATATGTTTGGTCAAACAGAAACCTGTGGGATTGTTGCAACCTATCCGATTCCTGCCCAACAGGATGAGCGGGTAAAAATCGTCCCTCTTGGTCGCCCAATTCCTAACACGCAGATTTATCTGCTCGACTCTCATATGCAACCTGTTCCCATCGGTGTGGCAGGAGAACTGCACATTGGCGGTGTTGGACTGGCGCAAGGCTACCTCAATCGCCCAGAGTTGACAGATGAAAAATTCATCCCCAACCCCTTTATTCAAGAAGAGGGGGCACGTATCTACAAAACTGGGGACTTAGCTCGCTTTTTGCCCAATGGTAACATTGAGTTTCTCGGTCGCGGTGACTACCAAGTAAAAATACGGGGTTTCCGCATTGAGTTGGGAGAGATAGAGGCTGTACTGAGCCAACACCCATCTATAGTTCAGACTGTAGTCATTGCTTATGAACACATCCCCGGCGATAAACGCTTAGTAGCCTACGTCGTCCCGAATCAACAAACTACAGCCACAATTAGTGAGTTGCGTCGCTTCCTTAAGGAAAAGCTGCCTGAGTACATGATACCTTCTGTTTTTGTATTCCTAGAAGCCCTACCCCTAACTCCTAGCGGCAAAGTAAACCGCAGCGCCCTTCCAGCACCTGAGCAAGCCTTGCAAGAGTCGGAAGTAACTTTTGTTGCTCCCCGCGATGATTTAGAACAAAAGCTTTCGCAAATCTGGGAAGAAGTTTTAGGTATCCAACCCATTGGCATCATGGATAACTTCTTTGATCTGGGGGGGCATTCCTTGCTAGCTGTGCGCTTATTCTCAAACATTGAGCAGACATTCGGCAAAAAACTTCCCCTATCTTCCCTGTTTCCATCAGCGACTGTAGAAGCTCTTGCTGAAACTATTTCTCAAACAGAATTAGCTGTTGATAATCAAGTTTCGTCAACATTGGCTGAGAATAAATCAAAAACTTCTTGGTCATCCCTGGTAGAAATTCAGCCCACAGGTTCCAAACCACCTTTATTTTGTATCCATCCCCTTGGTGGAGAAACTTTATGTTACCGCGATTTGGCAAATCATCTAGGATCGGAGCAACCAGTTTATGGGTTACAACCAATTGGGTTAGATGGAAAACAGCCTCACCATACTCGCATTGAAGACATGGCATCGCACTATATTCAAGAAATTCAGAAGATTCAGCCCAATGGTCCTTATTTTCTATTAGGGTGGTCTTTTGGAGGTTTTGTTGTCTACGAAATGGCTCAACAACTTTACTCTCAAGGTGAGAAAGTGGATCTTGTCGGGATGATTGACAGCACTCGTCCAGGTTATTCTAAGCGATCGCCATTTTTAATCCGAGTTTTTCTGCACTTAAATAATATTTTCCGACGAGGACCGGCTTATATCTGGGAAAAGGCTGTGGGTTGGAGCAACCAGGGCAAGTATGAGATTCAACAGAGATACAAGCGTTACGTAAATGCGACACAACATTTATTAGATATTACGCCGCATTTAGCAGATGATGACGAACACTTAGAAGTTATAGGCGCTAATGTGCAAGCTCTAGACAAATATATTTTTCAAGTTTACCCCGGTCGAATGACCCTTTTTCGGACTGAAGATGAAAATCGCTACGAAGCGATCGGCGAAACATACGATCCTCAATTCGGTTGGGGTGATATCATCACTGGAGGAATAGATATCAATTACATTCCCGGTTCTCACTTATCTGTGATGGAAGAACCCTATGTACAGGTAATAGCAGAACAATTAAAGGTTTACCTAGAAAAGGCTCATGGAATCAACTTAAAGGATTACAGCAGATTTCAGGTAAATGTATAAAACCCCTCTCCTTGCAGAGACATAGCACAGAATAGTCTCTATATGTCAATACAGTTCAGTTAGCGTCAAAAGCTTTAAACTGCGTAGGTTGGGTTGAGGAACGAAACCCAACATTTTCGGGAGGTTTGTTGGGTTTCACGACCTTCAACCCAACCTACAATTATCCTTAACACCAAGCATATTGCTCTATATGTATTCAATTACAGCGCAATTTGCTGTACCTATTTTAACGGCATACCTAATCTTAATTAACTAATATTTATTATTTAGTTAACTCAACGTTAATTTGAAAACATTAATACTAATATTTATTATTTAGTTAACTCAACGTTAATTTGGAAACTTTAGTATTTAGGCGAGTGAAAAGTTGAAAAGACAAATACAACTTCAAAACTAAATACTGATGAAAAAAGCTAAGTTTTCGACTTTACTGATTGGTTTTGCATCTGCTTCTTTACTTACTGTTGCATTTGCTCTATTGCCTAAGATTGCACCAGCTCAAGTCTCAACAAGTGTGCATTTAACTATGGGTAATCCTAGTGGTGCTGGCACTTCTAACCTCAACAACTATTTATTGAATAAATCGCAATACGCAACATCACATAACTGTGGTAAAAGAATCCCAAACTGGGTTAGCTGGCAGTTAAAGTCATCTTGGCTTGGCAGTGCACCACGACAAGATGACTTCCGTGCAGATACCACGCTACCTTCAGGCTGTTATCGAGTTGTTACCGGTGACTACACTAACAGTGGATTTGACCGGGGACATATGACACCCTCGGCAGACAGAACAAACACTATTCCGAACAATTCTGCAACATTTTTGATGACAAACATAATTCCACAAGCCCCTGATAACAATCAAGGAGTGTGGGCAAGACTAGAAGACTACGCCAGAACTTTACTGAGCAGCAATGATCTATATATCATTTCTGGTGCATACGGCACAGGTGGCACTGGGTCGAATGGATTTAAGAGCGTCATTTCAAGCAATAACATTGTAGTACCAGCAAGAACTTGGAAGATAATTGTGGTTGTGCCTAAAGGCGGAACAGCAAGTAGTGTTAATAATTCTACACGCGTTATTGCTGTTGATATACCTAATGGTCAGGGAGTCCGAAACGCTAACTGGCGCGATTACAGAGTTACTGTTGATTCAATTGAAGCTGCAACTACTTATAACTTCCTATCCCAAGTTTCTAGTTCTGTTCAAAGTGTAATTGAATCCAGAGTTGATACTCAGTAAAACTCAATCCAATAATTAAAAGTATTTAGCCTGTCTAATATTAGACAGGCTAATGCCAATTTTATCGGTTACGCCCTGTGCAACTTCATACATACAGCAGATTGCGCTTTCATCGAATACAAGAGACGTAGCACTTGGTAGTCTCTACGTTTTTTCTACCAGATGTCTAATGGTATGAAGTTTTAGTGTGTTTAGGTTTCCACGACTTTAGTTGCAAGTCCTGCTAAATCCCCTGACTGAATTTTACCAACCACGTAAACGTCAATATTTATTTCACCCACACGAAAAACTTGAATATCACTCAGGTTGCTTTCAAGCACTTCTACCAGGTTACGATACTTGCCTACGTTTTCTTTTTGTTGTTCGTCATGCCATTCTTGCTCTTGTGCAAGATTTCTGAAAAGATAAGATAGGTCAACTGTTTCTACTGGTGAGTTCTCTGGATGATTGGTTAATTCTAAAATTTTCTCAGGAGTTAAGGGTTGTTTAACGCCTGACCATAAGAAAGGTTCAAAAGCAAAATCTGACTCACTTGGCATGAGCAAGTCAGTAGAAGCCTCTTTAAGTTTTGCAGTAATCTCATCAGAATTACTCATCTGCTCACTTCTCCAAGTCTAAATGTATTTAGCAATAAACTGACAAAGACCAACATTCAGTATACGTTGACGTGCAACAACATAGATCATTCCTTCTTTACCGGGGAGAAATTCGACAAACGCGCGAATAGGTATAATCTGCAAAAGTAACGCAGTAAGTATTTTTACATGATTAGCTGCGTAGACGCTTATAAGGCTTGTCGTTAGACATCGCTCAAGATGCCTTTGCCGTTAGTTGCAGTTTGGGTAGGTTGAGTGGCTGTAATCGTGACAATTGAAGGAACTTGTGAAATAGATTTTTTACTTCCCTTTCGATTAGAGCCACCTGCTTTTGAATACTCCATGCTGTTTCTGCCGTACATACTCGCGACTCCAATAAGCATCCTCTCAGACAGTTGCGAGAGTGTTTTGTCCATCTGAGTTATAGTTTTACGAGATTCCTCAAGATTAGACAGAAGCGTATTATGGGCTTCTAGGGTGGCACGGGTGTTAGTGATGAGGCTAGTGTAAGCTTCAATGGTTAATCCGTGTCCTAAATCCAGATTCTCATGAATGGATTTAAGCAGTGCGAGACGGCGTTGAGCTTTGTCTACAGCAGCAGAACCGCGAGTTTTTAGAGACATGGGAGATATTTGTTGAATAGTTCTCTTTCAAGATAGTGGGATGCCCTTCTACGTGATAAGAGTATTTTCGGGGATTTAATTAAGACTAAAATTAAAATTTTAGTAGTATTTTTACGTAAATTATTATATCTGTCCCTTGTTTCAGGATAAATGCAATGCAATTTAGTAACAGCGATCGCCAACCTAACTTTTGCGATCGCCAACCTAACTTTTGCGATCGCCAACCTAACTTTTGCGATCGCCAACCTAACTTTTGCGATCGCCACACTAACTTTTGCGATCGCCACACTAACTTTTGCGATCGCCACACTAACTTTTGCGATCGCCACACTAACTTTTGCACGTAAAGACGTAGCAGTGCTACGTCTCTACAAGGAGAGGGGTTTTATATATGTACTTCCTAAGGAGTGAAATCTGCTGTAGCTTTTGCGATCGCCGAAATCACAATTTACTAAGCCCAAATCCTCGTAGAGACGTTCCGCCGGAATGTCTTTACATTTCATTTCGACTTATCCGGCTTGTCCCCTGATTCGTCTTATTCGGCTAGTTCTTAAAAATTGCTGACGGCGATGCCTACAGCAAAGGCATCGCCTTAGAGATTTTAGACCCAAAATCTAAAATCCTAAAGCGCGAATTATTTATTCACTGCTGCTGCTTCTCGTGCCGCAGTTGCTTGATCTGGGTGAATACCCAAGCGTGTAAGATTAATCCTTCCCTTATTATCAATCTCGCGCACTTTCACAATCACTTCATCACCAACTGCCACTTCATCTTCAACTTTGCCAACGCGGTAGTCAGCTAGTTGAGAAATATGGATCATTCCTTCTTTGCCGGGGAGAAATTCGACAAACGCCCCGATAGGTATAATCCGCGTAACTTGCCCAACGTAGACATCACCTTCATGCAGCTTGCGCGTCATGCCTTGGACAATGTTGCGTGCTCTCTTCGCTTTATTTTCATCCACCGCAGAAATAGTCACCGTGCCATCATCTTCGATGTCAATCTTGGCACCAGTTTCTTCTGTAATGCCCTTAATCGTCTTGCCTCCGGGTCCGATGACCAGACCAATCATGTCTGGATCAATCTTAATGGTCAACAAGCGTGGGGCGTAAGGTGAAGTTTCTGTGCGTGGTTGCTCGATGCAAGCGAGCATTTTTTCCAGAATGTGCAATCGAGCCGATTTAGCTTGATTGACAGCTTGGGCGATAACATCCAAAGACAAACCAGAGATTTTCATGTCCATTTGCAAGGCGGTGATTCCAGTATCCGTCCCAGCAACTTTAAAGTCCATGTCGCCCAAAAAGTCTTCAATGCCCTGAATATCGGTAAGAATTCGCACTTCGTCGCCTTCTTTAATCAGACCCATTGCCGCACCGCTGACGGGTTTGGTAATTGGTACGCCGGCATCCATCAAAGCTAAGGTAGAACCGCACACCGAACCCATTGAGGTGGAACCGTTGGAAGAAAGCACTTCCGACACGACCCGAATCACGTAGGGAAAATCTTCTTTTGATGGTAGCACGGGTAAGAGCGATCGCTCTGCCAAAGCTCCGTGACCAATTTCGCGGCGTCCTGGTGCCCGTAAAGGTTTCGTTTCCCCAACCGAGTAAGGGGGGAAGTTGTAATGATGCAAATAACGCTTTTGTTGATCTGCTTGCATGTCATCATTTAAGTTTTGGGCATCTCCTGGTGTGCCAAGGGTGCAAGCAGTTAATACCTGGGTTAGTCCCCGGTTAAATAAACCGCTGCCGTGGACTCGTCGAGGTAATAAACCAACTTGACAAGAAACAGGACGCACTTCATCAAGTCTGCGACCATCAACCCGAACATTATCTTCGACGATTTGCCGCCGCATAAACTGTTTGGTAATGTCTTTAAAAGTGTTACCTAGTGCTTTGCTATTTGCGGTTGCAGCTACTCGAATAGCGTCTTCTTCTGGAAGTTCGTCGATCTCGATTTTAATTTTATCCTTCACCTCATCCAAAGCTGTATCTCGTTCGGTTTTGGTGAAACTAAATTGTGACAGGATTTTTTTAATTTCATCGTTAGCGCGTGAGCGAATAAAATTCTCTAGCGTCAAGTCTGCTTCTGGTGGTTCTTGTTGCACCATTTGCAAACCCAATTCTGCCATCAAATCTTCTTGCGCTTTAATTAAGTCGCGCACTGCTTCGTAGCCAAAATCAATTGCTTCGATAATGTCTCGTTCTGACAATTGATTTGCCCCAGCTTCTACCATGATCACACCATCCGGCGAACCTGCAACCACCAAATCGAGGTCGCTGGCATCAATTTCTGCATAGGTTGGGTTAATGATGAAATCATCTCCCACCAAACCAACCCTGACTGCTGCCATCGGTCCATAAAATGGTATCTGGGCAATCAAAGTAGCAATTGAAGCACCTGTAACTGCCAACACATCGGGTGGTACTTCTTCATCCATTGATAGCGTTACTGCGACAATTTGCAGGTCATCTCGCAACCATGAAGGGAACAAGGGACGCATGGGACGGTCAATTAGACGGCTAGTCAGAATTGTTTTCTCTGGGGGACGACCTTCTCGCCTCATTATCCCTCCAGGTATTCTACCTGCTGCGTACAGTCTTTCTTCGTAATCTACAGTGAGGGGAAGAAAATCAATGCCTTCTCTGCCTGCCGATCGCGTAGCTGTCACTAACACTGCTGTATCCCCAGATTGTATCAAGACTGACCCACCAGCCTGGGGAGCTAGTAAACCAACCTTCAGTCGAATATCCCGTCCGTCGAAGGATATTGACTTATCAACTTCTGCCATTCAGTTTTTTTTCCTTCTATGCACGCTATTCTCTTTCTGTGGCAATCCTAACATTTATGCACTATGACTGACGGTGGAGTACATACAAAGACAACAACTGATGGCAGCAGAGTGCGCTTTTCATCCTTTGTGAAATCTTAGCCTGGAGATAAATGTCTCAAAGGTTGCCGATTGCTACACTCTCATTAAAGGTATATTAGTTTGAAAGCCCAAATTGAACGTCATCCCAGGAGCGCCCAATTTCTTGGTTAACCATGATAGATCCTTACCTACAGCAGATTGCGTTTTTATTGAATATACGTAGAGACGTTCCGGCGGAACGTCTCTACAGGGTTTTGGATTTTATGCATGTACCTCTATTTAATAAATGAAATTATTGCAAAAGTAAAAAGACAAAATAAACAAATTAAAAGATTTAGTTTGACGAATGACAATTTTACATGGTAGTTGGTTACTTCAAAATCAGGGCAGTTGTTTATTTGTTTGGGGAGAGACTTGGCGTTCTTTCGATGTGAATTTGTCTTTAGATGCCACCGAAATTCCACAACATCCATTTGCCATCGATGCGCTGGAATTAGTGGAATGGTTAAATTCCCATAACATGACAATTGCCAAGTTCATACAGCCACAAGTGGCTTTAACTAAAACTGGTAAAAGCAGAAAAGAAGTTGAAAAGAATACAAATAATTTGCGAATATACACGCAAATTGTTTCCTTACCAACTTATATTTCAGAAAGCGGTGAAGAAATAGCGATCGCTCCAAAACATTCTGCCACATTAGGAGAGCAAGCAGAATCGCCACAATACCTGCAACCTTGGCTTGTTGAGGGTTTTTGTCTCAACCCAAGCGAAGCAATAGAATTTCTCACTTCTCTACCCCTGAGTGCTGCAAAGGTTGAGGATGCCTTTTTAGGAGGAGATTTGCGCTTTTGGTCGCAAATTGCCCGTTGGAGTTTAGATTTAATCTCGCGAGGGAAATTTTTACCGACAATTCAAAGACAATCAGATGAAGCGATCGCGGCTAAATGGCAAGCACTAATTGATAGTGCTGTCGATCAAACTCGTCTAGAAAAATTTGCCGCAAAGATGCCTTTGGTTTGCCGCATGTATAAGGAACTGGAGACTGAGAAATCTACCCAATCGCTACTTCGTGTAGACTTTCCAGTAGAATCTGCTGAATTGCTGTTAGGATTTCTTCACCAAACCATAGATACTCAAGTTCGCAAAATGGTAGGTTCCCAACCTTTGCTAGAAGCCAGGATAATGGCATCTCTACCACCGACAATAAAGTTGTGGCTGCAAGCTTTAAATAGTATATCTCAAACAGTTAACGCCGATACAGTTGGAGTGGAAAGATTAGCAGCGGCGTTGAAAACTTGGACTTTGCCAGTACAATACGAACTAACGGGAAAAACTTTATTTCGCACTTGTTTTGAATTGCGTCCTCCAGAGTCAGGAGAAACAGATTGGTTGTTAGCTTATTTCTTGCAAGCGGCTGACGATCCAGGATTTATAGTAGATGCAGCAACAATTTGGCATAATCCAGTTGAGCAATTAGTTATTCAAAATCGGACAATTGAACAGCCTCAAGAAACATTTTTGCGCGGTTTGGGATTAGCTTCGCGATTTTACCCGCCAATTGCATTGAGTTTGGAAACGGAAAATCCTCAATCTTGCCGTCTCAATCCAATGCAAGGATATGAGTTTATCAAGTCGGTAGCGTGGCGTTTTGAAGACAGTGGTTTAGGGGTAATATTGCCTGCAAGTTTGGCGAATCGTGGAGATATTGCCAACAAATTAGGTTTAAAAATTATGGCACAACCTCCAAACAAACAAGGGCGTTTGGGTTTGCAAAGTCTGCTAAATTTTGAGTGGCAATTGGCAATTGGTGGACAGACAATTTCTAAGGCGCAATTTGACAGATTAGTGGCATTAAATAGTCCACTAGTAGAAATTAACGGTGAGTGGGTAGAGTTGCGTCCTCAAGATATTAAAACAGCTCAAGCATTTTTTGCTTCTCGTAAAGAACAAATGACGCTTTCTTTGGAAGATGCTTTGCGTTTGAGTACTGGGGACACTCAGACAATTGAAAAATTACCAGTAGTTAGTTTTGAAGCATCTGGAGCATTGCAAGAGTTAGTTGGAGCTATAACAAATAATCAGGCGATCGCACCTTTGCCCATACCAGAAAGTTTTCAAGGACAATTACGACCTTATCAAGAACGGGGAGTGGCTTGGCTGGCATTTCTAGAACGTTGGGGTTTAGGTGCGTGTCTTGCCGACGATATGGGACTTGGTAAAACGATCCAGTTAATTTGTTTTTTATTATACCTGAAACAAGAAGAAGCGTTAGAAAAACCAACATTACTTGTATGTCCAACTTCAGTGTTAGGAAACTGGGAACGCGAAGTTAGGAAATTTGCCCCAAGTTTGAAAGTTGTACAATATCACGGTGACAAACGTCCGAAAGGGAAAGCGTTTGCAGAAGCCGTAAAAAAGCAAGATTTAGTTATTACTAGTTACTCACTGGTTTACCGAGATATCAAGTTATTACAAAGCGTTTCTTGGCAAGGAATTGTTTTAGACGAAGCGCAGAATGTGAAAAATTCGGAAGCAAAGCAGTCCCAAGCAGTGCGACAATTAGAAGCAAGTTTTCGTATTGCTTTGACGGGTACACCTGTAGAAAATAGATTACAAGAATTATGGTCTATTTTAGACTTTCTCAATCCGGGATATTTAGGAACTAAGCAATTTTTTCAGCGACGGTTTGCCATCCCAATTGAAAAGTATGGTGATACGGCTTCTTTGCGACAATTGCGCTCATTAGTACAGCCGTTTATTTTGCGTCGTCTGAAAAGCGATCGCGAAATTATTCAAGACTTGCCAGAAAAGCAGGAAATGGCAGTATTTTGTGGTTTAACTCCCGAACAAGGCACACTTTATCAAAAAGTCGTTGATGAGTCTTTAGCTGAGATTGAAACAGCAGAAGGATTGCAACGTCGGGGAAAGATTTTAGCTTTATTGATTAAATTAAAACAAATCTGCAATCACCCATCGCAATATTTAAAGCAAAATACTTTAGAACATCATAATTCTGGTAAATTGCAGCGGTTAGAGGAAATGTTAGATGAAGCGATATCAGAAGGCGATCGCGCTTTAATTTTCACACAATTTGCTGAATGGGGCAAGTTACTCAAACCCCATTTAGAAAAGCAGCTAAAGCGAGAAATTTTCTTTTTATACGGTAGCACCTCCAAAAAACAACGCGAGGAAATGATAGACCGTTTTCAACACGATCCCCAAGGACCACCAATAATGATTCTTTCTCTCAAAGCTGGTGGTGTCGGACTTAATTTAACACGAGCAAATCATGTTTTTCACTATGACAGATGGTGGAATCCCGCAGTAGAAAATCAAGCCACAGATAGAGTATTTCGTATTGGTCAAACTCGCAATGTACAAGTGCATAAATTTGTCTGCACAGGCACTTTAGAAGAAAAAATTCATGACATGATAGAAAGTAAGAAACAACTTGCTGAACAAGTTGTTGGTGGAGGTGAAGAGTGGTTAACAGAAATGGATACAGACCAACTCCGCAACTTACTATTACTTGACCGCAGTGCAATAATAGACGAGGATTCAGAATGAAAAAATGGTTATTAGACATCTCCAGAAAAGACGTAGCAGTGCTACGTCTCTACAAGGGTTTGGGACAACGCGTAGTTCATTTTCACTCCTATGTCTATTAGTTAGTTGTTATTGGATGACTATTGACCATTGACTATTGACTATTGACTATTTACCAACTAACAAAGATGACAAATTACACACTAGAAGCGAGTCGAGAATGGTGGTCACAAAGGTGGCTTGATTTATTAGATTCCTATCGTTTTAAAAAGCGCTTGGAACGTGCGAGAACTTATGCTCGTCAGGGAAATGTCCTCAGCATAGAATTTAAAGGTGAAAAGGTATTAGCTAAGGTGCAAGGTAGCGAAGTTGAACCATATAAAGTTTCTCTTTCTCTTGATACTTTCAGCGATGAAGAGTGGGGTTATGTGATTGAAACAATGTCTAAAAGATCGATTTTTGCGGCAAAACTTTTAGCGGGAGAAATGCCACAAAATATCGAAGATGTATTTACTAGAAATGGTCTTTCCCTCTTTCCTTTCACTTTATCAGATGTTCATAGTAAATGCTCTTGTCCTGATAAAGCAAATCCGTGCAAACATGTTGGCGCAATTTACTATCAATTAGGCGATCGCTTTAGTGAAGATCCTTTTGTACTATTTCAATTGCGTGGACGCACTAAAGAGCAAATTATCAGCGATTTACGGCAATTACGCAGCGCTCATAATCAACAGACGGAAATAATATCTGCCGAAACAACGAACAACGAACAACCAACAACTAACACTCAACATTCTGTAAAAATTGACTCTTTCTGGCAATATAATGAGCCGTTAGAGTCTTCTTTAGTAGTAATTGTGCCATCGAATAGCGAGACAGTGTTAGATGTTTTGGGGTCAATTCCTCTGGCAAAGGAAGAAGAAAATGCAGTAAATTTAACTTCTGCCGATGTGGTAATGAAATATTTGGATACAGTCTATAAAGATGTCAGCCAAAAGGCTGTTTTAGCTGCGATGAATTTAGGAGGAAGTTGAATAAGTTTAGGTGCTTTTCTTGCTGAAGATAAAATGTATTTATTTACACCCAGCACAGATTACTTTTAGTTTGATTATTTTGTTAGTAAGATTTATACCAGTGATTGAATATTATAAAAGCAGAGTAATTCTCTCTATAGCAACATGGAACTCCAAAATAAAATAATTTCTGTAGAACTTGCTGATGGGACAAGTGTTAAAGTAGAAGCTACACCGATAGGCGATCGCAAAATAAATTTTCACACCCGACCTTTTAGCGAAGTAACCGACACCATAGAATCTCTGTCTAAAGAAATTGCCGAAGCATTGCACAAAATTAAGCCAGATAGATTCACTGTAAAATTTGGTATAGAAATAGGCATTGAATCTGGAAAACTCACAGCTTTACTGGTGAAAGGTACATCTACGGCAAATCTGGAAATTACTTTGGAGTGGGGTAACTAATTGCTGACTGAGGATATTTATCTGTTGTTATAGAGGAGTAGAATTACTAAGAAAATATCTAAATATATGTGTTTGAAAAAAGATAGCGATCGCATCCTTATTGCCCTCTTTCCCTCACCCATTGTCGCACTGCACGACGAATTGCCAATCTTCCATCCGCTCGATATTGTTCAATTAATTTTGGTAGTTCCCGAATTGGTAAACTCGGAAACACCATACTTGTCTCTGACTCTAAATATTCCCCGTCTTGCAGTTGATAAATCTTCAGTTTCCCAGAGTCATAACACCAAAGTTCTGGCACTCCCAAACGAGCATAAATCCCAAAGCGATCTAAAGATTTATTTGTAACATCAATTTCTAGTGCTAAATCAGGCGGTGGATCTTGATTTAAGTTTACATCAAGCCTTCCCCTAACTAAAGCTTCATTCTGAAAATAAAAGCAATTATCTGCCTCAACCCCTGCCATTTTCCTTTCTCTTCTCCAGGTAGTTGAGCCATAGCTTTCATAATTCAATTCCAATTCCTCAGCAATATCTTTGACTGCATCACTGATAACTTCTTTATAAATTTCGTGTTCAGGTAAAGGTGTCATAATTTCCAAAGTGCCATTATCATAAGCTATTCGTGCAGCCCGATGCTCTCCCAAATCGTTGAGGATATTTTCAAACTGTTGCCAGTCAATGCTGTAAAGTAGTATGCCATCGGCTCGGTGAGCAGCAATTGTCATTGACACGACCTCCGTAAATGGGCGTAATTAAACATAAATGGTACTTCTATTTCGTAGTGAGCGGTAAACCGCTCATAGTCTCATCTTATAAAAAAAGCCCCTGGTTTTTCAACAGGAGCCTTAAAATTATTGATTGTCAGTGATACAAAGTTAAAAACTAAAAACTTTGTAACCTAGTCAAGTGGTTTCATTGACATTACTGGTTCGGTATCACGGTTGATTCCTTTCTCAAATCCACCTGATGCTGCACGAGCGCGACCGGCGTGCCACAAGTGACCAATTAGGAAGAAGAAGCCCACGAAAAAGTGGAAACATGCCAACCAAGCGCGAGGAGATACGTAGTTGAAAGAGTTTATCTCCGTAGCCACACCACCCACAGAGTTCAAAGAACCCAGAGGAGCGTGAGTCATGTATTCAGCGGCACGACGAGCTTGCCAAGGCTGAATATCGTTCTTGATTTTTTCCAAGTCAAGACCGTTGGGACCGCGTAGAGGCTCCAACCAAGGACCGCGGAAATCCCAGAAGCGCATGGTTTCTCCACCGAAGATGATTTCACCAGTAGGAGAGCGCATCAGGTATTTACCTAGACCGGTAGGACCTTGTGCAGAACCGACGTTAGCACCCAAGCGTTGGTCACGAATCAAGAAGGTTAAAGCTTGAGCTTGAGAAGCTTCAGGACCAGTAGGACCGTAGAATTCGCTGGGGTAAGCGGTGTTATTGTACCAAACCATAAGGGAGGCGACAAAAGCCATCAAGGACACAGCGCCAATACTGTAGGAGAGGTAAGCTTCACCAGACCAAATCAAGGCGCGACGTGCCCAAGCAAAGGGTTTGGTGAGAATGTGGAAAATACCGCCTGCTATACAGACAAAGGCAACCCAAATGTGACCGCCAATGATATCTTCCATGTTATTGACGCTGACAATCCAGCCTTCGCCGCCGAAGGGAGATTTAATCAAATAACCGAAGATAGTGGCTGGGTTCAGTGTGGGGTTGGTAATGACGCGAACATCACCACCGCCTGGCGCCCAGGTGTCGTATACACCGCCAAAGAACGTTGCCTTCAACACCAACAGAAGGGCACCGCATCCTAAGATGATTAGGTGGAATCCGATGATGTTGGTCATCTTGTTCTTATCTTTCCAGTCGTAACCAAAGAACGAAGAATACTCTTCTAAGGTTTCTGGACCGCGAACGGCATGATAAATACCGCCAAAACCTAGTACAGCCGAGGAAATCAGATGCAGTACACCGACTACGAAGTAGGGGAAGGTATCGATGACTTCACCACCCGTACCAACACCCCAGCCCAGGGTGGCTATGTGAGGTAACAAAATCAAGCCTTGTTCGTACATCGGCTTTTCGGGAATGAAGTGAGCGACTTCAAACAAAGTCATCGCTCCAGCCCAGAATACAATCAAGCCAGCATGGGCTACGTGAGCGCCCAGCAGTTTACCGGATAAGTTGATTAGACGAGCATTACCAGACCACCAAGCGAATCCAGTGGATTCTTGGTCACGTCCGCTGCCCATTACCGAAGGTTTATTAGAGAGCGTTACCACGCGGTAGTACCTCTTCAGGGAATACAAATTGTTCGTGAGGTTGATCTTGAGGAGCCATCCAAGCGCGGATACCCTCGTTCAGCAAAATGTTTTTGGTATAGAATGTTTCAAACTCTGGGTCTTCTGCCGCACGCAATTCTTGCGATACGAAGTCATAAGCCCGCAAGTTCAGCGCCAAACCGACAATTCCAATTGCTGCCATCCACAAGCCTGTGACTGGGACAAACAACATGAAGAAGTGCAGCCAACGCTTGTTGGAGAAAGCAATGCCGAATATCTGTGACCAGAAACGGTTTGCTGTCACCATTGAGTAGGTTTCTTCTGATTGAGTTGGGTTGAAAGCACGGAAGGTATTTGCACCTTCGCCATCTTCAAACAGAGTATTTTCCACTGTTGCACCGTGAATCGCGCAAAGTAATGCACCACCCAATACACCAGCTACACCCATCATGTGGAAGGGGTTTAAGGTGAAGTTGTGGAAACCTTGGATAAACAAGATGAAGCGGAAAATTGCTGCTACGCCGAAGCTAGGAGCAAAGAACCAGCTTGATTGTCCCAAGGGGTACATTAAAAATACGCTGACGAATACAGCGATGGGGGCAGAAAATGCGATCGCATTATAAGGACGAATCCCTACTAAACGAGCGATTTCAAATTGTCGCAACATGAAGCCAATTAAAGCGAAGGCTCCGTGTAAAGCTACAAATGCCCACAATCCACCCAATTGAAACCAACGGGTGAAGTCGCCTTGTGCTTCTGGTCCCCACAGCAACATCAAAGAGTGTCCCAAGCTATTTGCTGGGGTGGATACTGCTACTGTCAAGAAGTTACAGCCTTCCAGGTATGATGAGGCTAATCCGTGGGTGTACCAAGAAGTGACGAATGTTGTACCGGTTAGCCAACCGCCTAATGCTAGGAAGGCGGTTGGGAATAATAATATCCCTGACCAACCTACGAATACAAAGCGATCGCGCTTCAACCAGTCGTCTAGTACGTCAAACCACCCTCTACTGGGGGCGCGTCCTACTGCGATGGTCATTTCAGGAAATCCTCTTTTTTACTAAAATTGCGACGTTTTTCACGTTTTGAGGAAGTGAAGTACCCCAGTTTGCCTTCGGCTGAAAAAGTTGCTCTCCAATTTCAACTAGCACAAAGACGGTCTTATTCGTCTTTAGGGTTTCCCATATCATCCGCCATTGCCACGTTAGGAACTTCCGAAGAAGTCGAGAACTAAATCCCGTGATGGTCTTACACAGCGTCCACAGGCAGCCGCCCGTCTACCACAGGCAGTGGGAAAAGTTTTACGACACGTTCACCTTGGATTTACAGCAAACGTTTTTTTGACACTCTTACCAGCTTACATGCTGTTGAGATTCTGAGAATCTGGCGAATTAATCAACGCCATTTCTCAGTTGCGCCTTCATAATCACCACTTACTGCTATATTTAGCTTGTGGTAACTTAATGATTCTTAATTTATCACATCTTGCTCGGTTTGCGTCGATCCACGTTAGTAAATCAGGTATCAAACACGAGGCTCCTAATTAATATGAATATCAGAATTTTTACAATTTGACACAGATTTTCTCAGAAATCTTAAAATAAAGAGTGAGAAAACTTGCTTGCAATACATCCTCTTGGGGTGGCAGACTTTGTTTTAGGTGAAGATATTACGGGAAATAGGCAGTTAAATGACGGCATCAACAACCATCAACAAAGGCGATCGCTCCGCTACAAACATTTTGCATCAAAAAGTTCTCGGTTCTCGTCGGTTCAGCAACTACTTGTGGGCAACTATCGTTACCTTAGGGTCAACAGGCTTTTTGCTGGCAGGGATATCCAGTTACCTCAAAGTCAATTTACTCATAGTTAGCGATCCAACTCAACTGGTATTCGTCCCTCAAGGATTGGTCATGGGGTTATATTCCATTGCTGGCTTTCTTTTAGCCTTATACCTGTGGTTGGTAACTTTATGGGATGTGGGAGGCGGATACAATGAGTTTGATCTGGAAACTGAGAAAATAAAAATTTTCCGCTGGGGATTTCCTGGCAAAAACCGCCGCATTCAGCTTGATTTTGCCACACAAGATGTACAATCTGTGCGAGTAGATATCAAAGAAGGTCTAAATCCACGTCGCGCTCTTTACCTACGAGCTAAAGGTCGCCGAGATATTCCCCTAACACGGGTAGGTCAACCATTATCGCTAACTGAGTTAGAAGTTAAAGGCGCCGAGTTAGCCCGCTTTTTGCAAGTTCCACTAGAAGGACTATGAGAAAGAGGGGGAAAGGGGAAAGGGGAAAATCACGACTCGTCGGTAAACAACTGAAATATGATGTGCCTCGCTGCACTGGTAGTTTAAGATCGCATTTTGACGGGTATGCTTAGTATGTGTGTAGTGTTTCATTCCACATGACCGAAAAAGTGGAATGGAAAACTAGCCAAAAATTTTTGTAAGTAACAATGCGCTTAAAAATTCCACAGTTTTTACTTGCTTTAGTGATTGTTGGTGGATTGATGTTGGGGGGATGTTCAGCACAGCAGGCTGCTAATAATGCTTCCCCATCCTCCACAGCTACCTCAGTAGCTACAGAAGCAAGCACCAAGACAACTACAGAGGCAAGCTCTGTATCTCCAAATCCAAATAATCAGAGTATTCCCGGAATGAAAGATTTACCAAGACTCGAAGGTAAGGCTACTGTGGTGATGACCGTGAAAGGTTCGCCAATTACGATCGAAGTAGACGGCACAAACGCCCCAATTACCGCTGGCAACTTCGTCGATTTGGTGCAACGGGGTGTTTACGATGGGTTATCTTTTCATAGAGTAGTGCGGGAACCACAACCGTTTGTGGCTCAAGGAGGCGATCCTAAAAGTAAAGATCCGAAGACGCCCACACAACTTTTGGGAACAGGTGGTTTTATTGACCCAAAAACTGGAACTGAACGCTCTATACCTTTAGAAATTAAGCCAAAAGGTGCCCAAGAGCCTGTATACAGCAAGACGATTACTGAGACGCCTGTTTTGACACATAAACTTGGTGCAGTAGCAATGGCACGATCGCAACAACCAGACTCTGCTTCCTCACAATTTTATTTTGCACTCGCCGATCTCGCCTTTCTTGATGGTAGCTACGCCGTTTTTGGCAATGTCACCAAAGGAATGGATGTAGTTAACAAAATTCAGCAAGGCGATCGCATTGAAGAAGCTAAAGTCACCCAAGGTGCAGAAAACTTGAAAAATGGCGGGAAGTAAAGATTGTTAGTTGTTAGTTGTTGGTAGTTAGTTGTAAAAAAGTATAACTAACCACTTCCACTCCCCAAAATTGATTAAAGTTGTTGTCACAGGTATTGGTCTTGTTTCCGCTTTGGGTACAAGCTTAGAGGATAGTTGGCAGCAGTTAATTGCTGGTAAATCTGGAATTAAATTACATCAACCATTTCCAGATTTAGAACCACGTCCTCTAGCATTGATTGGTAAGCAACCAGTTGAGTTAAGAATGCTGACTCAATTGGTTGTTGATTCCGCTTTGAAAGATGCTCTTTTAGTTCCACCTTTGCCTGATTGTGGCGTTGTCATCGGCTCAAGTCGCAGTCATCAAGCTTCGTGGGAAGAGATGCTGACGGGGAGACAAGGAGACAAGGAGAACAATTCTTCTTTCCCCCCCTCTCCCCCTCTCCCCCTCCCCCCATCCCCCCCTCCTCTTTCTTGGTTGGATAGTTTGCCGCATATGAATGCGATCGCCGCAGCGCGACAAATCGGTGCAACAGGGATAGTTTTAGCACCGATGGCTGCATGTTCTACAGGAATTTGGGCGATCGCTCAAGCAGTTTTACTCATCCAAAGTGGGCAATGTCAGCGAGTTATTGCCGGCGCAGTCGAAGCACCGATTACACCACTAACAATAACTGGATTTCAGCAAATGGGCGCAAGCGCGAAAACTGGAGCTTATCCCTTTGATAAACACCGCGAAGGCTTAGTTTTAGGCGAAGGTGCCGCTGTGTTTGTCTTGGAATCAACAGAGTTAGCAAGGCAGCGTCAAGCAAAAATATATGGTCAAATTCTCGGTTTTGGCTTGACAGCAGACGGATATCATGCTATTAAACCTGAACCTGATGGTAGAAGTGCGATCGCTTGTGTAAAGCAATGTTTAGAACGCAGTCACTTAACCTTCTCGGATATTGATTACATTCATGCTCACGGTACAGGTACTCAGATAAATGACCGGATAGAGAGTATGGTAATACAGCGGTTATTTTCCCAACAGGTGGCAGTTAGTTCGACTAAAGGTGCTACAGGTCATACTTTAGGAGCATCGGGAGCAATGGGAGTGGCTTTTTCATTATTGGCGTTGAAGAATCAAATTTTACCGCCTTGTGTTGGGTTGAAAGAGGCTGAATTTGATTTGGATTTCGTAACGACAGCGCGCGAAGCTGAAATCCGGCGGGTGTTATGTTTGAGCTTTGGCTTTGGCGGACAGAATGCAGCTTTAGCCTTGGCTAGAGAGTTTTAAGATTCACCTAAAAGTCGCACAGGAAAGCCTTGTCCAATTGCATTTCGATAAAGTGGACCGTCTAGCCTCCACAATTGGGCATCTAAAGATTCTGCTAAAGCCAGATAAGCAGCATCGTAGGCACTTTGACGTCTCAAAGATAAAGCAATTTCAATTACTCTGGTTCCTTGTAAAAAAGGGTGGTAGGTTATGGGTAGACGCGAGATAAAGTTTAAAGCCGTTGTCAAGTTATCTTGTGGAAAGGCATTTGCAACTATTGAGCGCGTCAGAGAGTTGGCTACTTCATAAGGGGCTAAATCTGGTGCATGGATATCGATATCCTGCTCGATCCATTGGGTGAAAAGCATTTGAACTTGTCCACCACGAAGATCGCCATTAACCATAACTATTAGCAAGTTAGAATCTACTACGATCGCCACTAACTAAAATACTCCCCGTTGCTCTAAGTCTTGCCGACTGGCTCGTGCCAATTCAACAGCATCTATTGGCGGTAGTTGTTTACGTATTTCAGCAAGTCCCCAAAGGGCTACAAGGGCATCAACAGAGGGATTAACTTTAGTTAGACTAAATTTAACCATTATCGACCCTAAAGCATCGGTAGGTACATTTAGCCTTTGAGCTTCGGCTTCGAGGCGCTCAAAGTCTTTATCAGACAATTCGATAATAATGCTTTTAGACATGCTCATGTTTTTATTTCAGAAGTTCAGTTCGGGGCTGTAACGCTAATTTAACTAAGAACAAAAGAAGTCCCACACTGTCTTAGTTTATTTTTTGGTAATTCCTAAACGAACGCATTGTTGATTCGTTAAGGCACTCTAATTCAAAATCATCATCAAATTCTGGGACTAAAATTGTTAGTGGTCTTGTCAAGCCAATCGAGAGTACTTTAGCAAAAGCAAAGGATACCGTCGCTGGTATAGGTAGAGCTTTTTGAGCGCTCATCTCTTCCCAAGCAAATTTTAGTAAGGCGCGGTAGAACTTTAAAAGTGCAACATCTCCTTCTAGTAAACTGTCTTGACGCAATAATTTATCTAAAACCATTTGTATACAACCAAATCGTTCCTGTGGATATAAGTCATTATGATAAGTATCATGCTGTGTTAAGTCAGAACTTGGAGCTAATTTTTTAGCGATCTGATGAATTGCGGCATGAGAGTTAGCTAATTTGCTATTTTCATAATCTGTTGCTTTTTTTGGGTGAATTGGACCAAGAATTATGGGTCTGCAAAAGTACCCAATTTCATGAATTAATGTTTCGTTACAAACGCCTGTAAAAAAATCGCTTCCGTGAGCGCTAAGTTCAAACCACTCTTGGTAAGCTCTCAAGATGACTTCACGATATTCTAGAGGTACTTCCTTATAAAGTAACTGAAGGATAGGTGCTAGCCTTTCTGTAAAGCTGTAAACATGATGTAAATGTATAGTTACGATTTCTTCGTCTTGCATGTCTGACTCCTTTTTTGTTGACAACAAACTACCTTTTTCTAGTTCGGCAATAGTCTTTGCATACAAACCAGTACACTTCCTTTGGTCTGTTTCCCATCGCGCAACAGTCACTGCATCTACAACCAAGCGCTTGGCAAACTCTGCCTGAGTTTCTCCAAGCTTGCGTCGGATACGTCTTATTTCTTCTGCCGGAAGATGATACTTTGACACAATACAATATTTTTACAACCAATGGTTAATATAATAACCTATTTCATTACCAATGGTTATAATAATTGTGGGTTGTTCTGCCTGAATACGTCCTATAAGGTTTTAATATCCTCCTTTGAAGCGATCGCTCAAGGTGGGAAAATCGATATCATAATAAAAGTTGATAAAAGTTAAACTGTATTTACCAAATGCTGATTTCCTCCTCTGGCTTGTCCAAGGTAAAAGACTCAGTAACAGAAAAAATTTTTTTTGGCAACAAACCCTCTGCCGAATTACTTGCCATTCTTACTGTTTACTTAGTCCAAGGAATCTTAGGTTTAGCGCGTTTAGCCGTTAGCTTTTTCCTCAAAGATGAACTATTGCTGAGTCCGGCTGAGGTTTCAGCATTAATGGGTATTGTCATGTTACCTTGGGTTATCAAACCCCTATTTGGCTTTATTTCCGATGGCTTGCCAATTTTTGGCTATCGGCGTCGTCCATACTTGATTTTATCGGGGATACTCGGAGCAATTTCTTGGGTCAGCCTCGGAACAATTGTTGACACTTCCTGGGGAGCTACATTAGCGATCGCTTTTACTTCTTTATCTGTCGCCATCAGTGATGTTATAGTTGACTCACTGGTTGTCGAACGCGCTAGAGGAGAATCTCAAGCAGCAGCAGGTTCCTTACAATCCCTCAGCTGGGGTACTGTAGCCTTAGGCGGTTTGATTACAGCTTACTTTAGCGGAATGCTTTTAGAGCATTTCACTACCCGCAATATATTTTTGATTACAGCCTCATTTCCCCTCATCGTTTCTGGGGTAGCTTGGTTGATTGCGGAAACACCCGTAAGCAAAAATAAGGAAGATAACAATAGGAGCAACTCCCCAACAATCAAGCATCAATTGCAGCAATTACGCAAAGCCGTTTCTCAAAAAGCGATTTGGCTACCAACAGCGTTTCTCTTCATCTTGCTAGCAATGCCAAGCGCTGATTCAGCCTTTTTCTTTTTCACTACCAACGAACTACACTTTCAACCAGAATTTTTAGGACGAGTGCGTTTGGTGACGAGTATTGCTTCACTAGTTGGTATCTGGATTTTTCAGCGTTTCTTGAAAACGGTTCCGTTTCGCGTCATCTTTGGTTGGAGTGCTGTTATTTCCACAGTTTTGGGAATGACAATGCTGCTGCTGGTAACTCACACAAATCGAGCTTTGGGCATAGATGACCACTGGTTTAGTATCGGTGATAATCTCATTCTCACGGTGATGGGGCAAATTGCTTATATGCCAGTATTGGTGCTAGCAGCAAGGCTGTGTCCCCCAGGAGTGGAAGCGACATTTTTTGCCCTCTTGATGTCGATTGTAAACTTAGGTGGACTGGTTTCCCACGAGTTAGGCGCAGTTTTAATGTATCAGCTAGGGATTACTGAGACAAGCTTTGATGCTATGTGGCTGTTAGTAGTGATTGCTAACCTTAGTAATCTTTTACCATTGCCATTCCTCAGATGGCTACCGGCTGCGGACTCCTAAAGCAAAATAGCAAACAATACAGAACAAGCATTTGTGCCTGAATTGATAATGGGCTTCCCCAAGATCATAACTAGCAGAAAATGCACAATTTATAATCTAAAATCCCAAATTTCAAATCCAAAATAAAATTAGTATGCAGAGTTTTCAGCTTGACGAACACGCTTCGACAATTCCTGATAAATCTTACACTCGCGGAGATTGGCAAGAAGGATATCAATCTCTAAAAGAAGAATTTGATTATTGGATTGATGATATTGAAGGAGAAATTCCGCCAGAACTAAACGGTACGCTATTTAGAAATGGTCCGGGATTGTTAGATGTAAATAGGCAACACATTCATCATCCGTTTGATGGTGATGGAATGATTAGCCGAATTTCATTCTCCAATGGTCGCGCCCACTTTTGTAACCGCTTTATCTACACAGAAGCTTATTTAGAAGAACAAAAAGCTGGTAAAATCCTTTATCGTGGTGTTTTTGGTACGCAAAAACCCGGCGGTTGGCTAGCTAATATTTTCGACTTTAAACTCAAAAATATTGCTAATACCAATGTTATTTATTGGGGTGATAAACTGTTGGCACTCTGGGAAGCAGCAGAGCCTCATCGTCTCGATCCCCACACGCTAGAAACTTTAGGCAAAGAATATTTTAACGGTGTTTTATCAGAAGGTGAAGCTTTCGCCGCACATCCCCGTTTTGATCCAAGTTCTGCTCAAGATAACGGTGCTACTTGTCTAGTAAACTTTTCTATCAAGCCGGGATTATCCACAACAATTACAATTTTTGAGTTAGATACAACTGGCAAGATTGTGAGAAAGCACGCTCATAGTGTTCCGGGTTTTTGTTTCATCCACGATTTTGTCATTACGCCTAATTACTGCATATTTTTTCAAAATCCTGTTGCTTTTAATCCTATACCTTTCGCTTTGGGAATCTGTGGTGCTGGAGAATGTATTAAGTTTCAGCCAAATCAACCAACTCGAATTATAATAATTTCCCGCAATCCCCAAGAAAAGGCGATACAAATTCTAGAAATTCAGTCAGGTTTTGTCTTCCACCACGCCAATGCTTTTGAGCAAGGCGATGAAATTGTTGTAGACTCTATTTGCTACGAATCTTTTCCAGAAGTCGAATCCAAAAGCGATTTTCGCCAAGTTGATTTTGAAGCGCTTTCACCGGGAAATTTATGGCGGTTTCATCTCAACCTCAAGGATAAGACGGTGCGACGCGATTTGTTAGTAGACAGGTGTTGTGAGTTTCCCAGCGTACATCAAGATAAGGTAGGACGCGCTTATCGTTATTTATACATGGCTGTGGCTGATGCCAAAATGGGTAATGCACCTTTGCAAGCTTTTGTCAAGGTAGATTTTGAATCTGGGGAAAAAGAACTTTGGAGCGCTGCCCCGCGTGGATTTGTCAGTGAGCCGATTTTTGTACCGCGTCCAGGTTCTGATAAAGAAGATGATGGCTGGGTGCTTTCTTTAGTTTACGATTCGACTTATCACCGTTCAGATGTGGTGATTTTAGATGCTAGTGATTTCAGTACTGGACTAGTAGCACGGCTGCATTTAAAACATCATATCCCTTATGGTTTGCATGGCAGCTTTACGAATGAAGTGTTTATAGACCACCTTTGCAGAAATGGAGCCAAGGCAGGGTAAAGCTTTTAGGCGATGCGGCTCATCCGATGGTTATGCTAACAGCTTTGGGTTAAAATATTAATTATTGAGGTAAGAATCTCTGGCAGTAAGTTTGATCAACCACTAATCACCAATCTGGGAGGGGGAAAGGGGAAAGGAAAAAAGGGGAAAGGAAGAGAAGAAGTTATTTAAAACACGCATAAACCTTTTTTCTTTTATTTCCCCCTGTAGTGTTTAAAGCCCCGACTTTGCGTATTGGTTAAAATTAAAATTGGACTTTCTTCCTATGGGTGAGCGTCCAATTTCTTCCTCCTTTCCCCCTTCCCCTTTCCCCTTTACCCCTCTTGATGAAGCAGAGTGAGTATGTCTCAAAACAATGATGAATTACTCCAGATTGAAAAGCTAGCCGAACTTAAACCGAAGCATTTTGCTGACTTAGTGAGAGCTGCACAATTAATTTACGATCCGACAGCGGGACTTTCTGGTAGACACTTAAAAGTTGACTGGCAAGATTTCGGTGTTCCAATGGAAGTCGTGGACAATCTGAAATCACTTGGTCAGAAGTATCAATATGCATCTCCCCATATACCAGTTGAAATTATTTGGAGTCAATTAACTCCAGAAACTCGTATTTGGTTCATGGCAAATAAAGATAGATTGTGGCAATTTGAAGAGGCTTTTCCGGCACTTGATGAAGACTAGGTGTCTTGTATAAGTAGGAAAAAGCATTTCTGAGTAAAGGAATAAGAAAAAATGCATCTATTTATTTACTCGGAAATGCAATAAATTTACCAAATAGCTAAGAAAATAAGTAGGCGAAATTAAATCTACGTAGTGAGAGGTTTACCGCTCATATCAAGTTTTTTCAGGGCTTCAGCCCTGACTACAATCTAACTTCAAATTGCTGACAATTCCCGCAATTTATTTAATACCTGTTCAGCATGACCTTTTGATTTAACAACTGACCATGTATGGGCGATAATTTTATCGGGTGAAATTAAAAAAGTTGATCGTGCCACACCCATATATTCTTTGCCCATAAATTTCTTTAATCGCCAAGCACCATAAAGTTCTGCTAAATGATGTTCTGGGTCGCTTAATAAGGTGATTGACAAGTTATGTTTGTTAATAAATCGACAATGAGACTTAGCAGAATCTGTGCTTACTCCTAATATTTTGGCTTTGAGTTGGTTGAATTCGTGGTTAAACTCGGTAAAGTCTTTCGCTTCAACAGTACAACCGGGTGTATCATCTTTGGGGTAGAAATAAAGCACAACCCATTTCTCAGAGAAATCACTGAGACTAACTTGATTGTCGTTTTGGTCTAGTGCGGTGAAATTAGGCGCTTGTTGTCCTGTTTGGGGAATGTTGTTCACGAAGCAAGGGAAGAAGTATAAATTAAGTTCAGTCCTAAATATATCAATTAGACATCTCCAGAAATTAATTATGCGTTGCCCCAAACCCTTGTAGAGACGTAGCACAGAATAGTCTTTACCTCTTTTCCGGAGATGTCTATTGAAGCTGTTGCATATTTGACAAATGCAGTGGTTCAATGAACATAAATGCAACTTATAGCTCAAAAAATGCCTAAGAAGTGTTAAATCTAGTATCGTTGAACTATAAAAAATCAGCGTGAAAGCACAGGTATTTAGAGGCGTTAATCAACTTTCTTACGAAGATATCCCAGTTCCAGAACTCTCAGCCGATGAAGTTTTGGTACAAGTGCGGGTAGTCGGGTTGTGTCAGTCGGATATCAAAAAGATTCGCTATCCCCTATATGAACCACCGCGTATCTTTGGACACGAGACAGCAGGAACCATTGCCGCAGTCGGTAATGAAGTTAAAAATTGGGTCATTGGACAACGGGTAGCAGTAATGCACCACATCCCTTGTATGCGTTGTGCGTACTGCCTGAATGATAATTTCTCAATGTGCGATGTCTACAAAAACATTTCCACCACAGCCGGCTTTAATGCTAGTGGGGGTGGTTTTGCCGAGTATGTCAAGGTTCCCGGTCATATAGTGCGATCGGGTGGATTGATTCCGATTCCTGATAATATTAGCTTTGAAGAAGCAAGTTTTGTAGAACCGACTAACTGCTGTTTGAAGGCAGTAAAAAAAGCTCAGATTATTCCTGGTCAAACAGTTTTGGTTACTGGTGCAGGACCTATTGGGTTAATGTTTGTTATGTTGGTGAAGTATTTCGGAGGAAAAGCGATCGCCACCGACTTACTGCCCTCTAGAATTGAAAAAGCTTTAAATGTCGGTGCAGAAGCCGCATTTGATGCCCGCGATCCCGATTTACCTGCTAAAATTCAAGCACTAACCGATGGTATGGGTGTTGATGTCACCTTGCTAGCTGTCCCCAGTGATAAAGCTTTCTTTCAGGCTCTTGATTGTACCCGCAAAGGTGGAAAAATCGTCTTTTTTGCCGAGTTCCCCGATGAAATGGAAATTCCCATTAACCCGAATATTCTGTATCGCCGGGAAATTGACTTGATGGGCAGTTATAGTTCATCATATCGTTTGCAAAGTCTAGCAAGTGATATAGTATTTAATCGACGCATTGATGTAAAAGCATTAATTAGCGATCGCTATCCCCTACAAAAATTATCTCAAGCTGTAGAAATGGCGATCGCACCTACCTCGGAAACTTACAAGATTTTGATTTATCCATAGTTTTGGTAGGGGACACGGGGACACGGGGACAAGGAGAAAATTCTGGCATTGCTGAATTGATGTATGAATCCGGATGTAAAGACGTTCCGCCGGAACGTCTCTACAAGGATTTTAGTATTATATAAAATTATTTTCATACCTCCATTCAGCAATGCCAAAATTCTTTCCCCCATCCCCCCCTCTCCCACTCCCCCACTCCCCACTCCCCCCTAAATGTTTACAGCTTTTGTCACCCTACTAGCCTTATATGTTGCTTTCAACTTGGGAGCAAATGATGTTGCTAACGCGATGGGGACTTCTGTAGGTTCCAAAGCTGTTACACTAAGACAGGCTTTGATAATTGCTGGGGTATTCGAGTTTACAGGTGCTGTATTGTTTGGGCATGAGGTGTCAGAAACACTAGCAACGAAAATCGCTAATCCCGCTTTATTTGTCGCTGCACCACGAATGCTTTTAACTGGGATGGTGACGGTGTTAATCGCGTCTGGGGTGTGGTTGCAAATTGCCACCTCACGGGGTTTACCTGTATCATCGTCTCATGCGGTTGTTGGTGCGATCGCTGGATTTAGTTGGGCAGCTTTGGGAGTTAACGCCATTGATTGGTCTTCAATTAGGTTAATTACCCTTGGTTGGATTGTAACCCCCCTAATAAGTGGTGCGATCGCCGCTTTATTTTACAGTCAAATCAAGCGCTGGATTCTCGATCAACCGAATCAGATAGCGCAATTAAAAGAATGGATTCCTTGGTTGAGTGCATTGCTGCTGGGGATATTTGGAGTAATTGTCCTACCCTCGCTGACTCAAGGAGTCACAAATTTTTTGATTTCGCAATTTGGTTTAAATATACCTGCTCACGACATCCCAATTTTCACAGGTGCTGTAGCAACAGTTGGACTTAGTTTATATAGTTGGAGAGAATTGGGGGACGAGGGGGGGAGTGAGGGAGGGGGGGAAGCAGGGGAAGCAGGGGAAGCAGGGGAAGCAGGGGAAGCAGGGGAAGCAGGGGGAGCAGGGGAAGCAGGGGAAGCAGGGGGAGAGGAATTTTGCCCAATGCCCAATGCCCAATGCCCAATGCCCAATGCCCCATTCACTAATCCTACCGAACGGTTATTTGGGAAATTTCAACTAATTAGCGCTTGCTTTGTGGCATTTGCTCATGGTTCTAATGACGTGGGGAATGCGATCGCTCCTTTGGCTGCGATCGTTTACATTAATACTACTGGGGTAGTTCCCATAAATGGCATTACGATCCCCATCTGGATTTTAATACTTGGCGGTGTTGGTATTGTCGCTGGTTTAGCGATTTGGGGCAAAAAAGTTATCGCTACGATTGGCGAAAACATCATTTCCCTACAACCTAGCAGCGGATTCTGCGCCGAACTCGCCACAGCCACCACCATTTTGCTTGCCTCCCGGCTGGGTTTACCCGTTTCCACCTCCCATGCCCTCGTTGGCGGCGTGGTTGGCATCGGACTAGTGCAGAATCTCAAGTCGATTCAATTTCAAACTCTCCAAGGAATCGCCGCTGCATGGCTGATTACAGTCCCCTTCAGCGCAGCCCTCAGCGCTGCCATCTTTACTTTGCAGAAAAACTTTTAATTCAGTAAAATGATTTTCAGACAAAGGGAATATTTTTATTTCCACCAAAGAATATTTTCATCCAGGTTTAGGATGAAAGGTGTAACGCAATTGACATTCTACACAAGTTTACAGATAGGTGTCAACTACCTAAGAATTTACAGAATAGTTGTCTGTGATGCATTAATCAACGGGAATCTCATGTATCAAATGTCAAAACAGTAGAGGAAATTATCCGGTTTGATCACGCTGTGTTGAGCATCACGCAATTAAGTTAAAACGCGTAAGTCCTGTTAGAATTTTTAGTTTATCTGACAAAATACAGGAAATAATATGAGTGCCAAGCAATTGCACAAAAAGCTGCATTATCGTCAAGGGGTCAGAGGTTAGAGACTAATGGGGCGATTTGAAAACCGACCAGAAAACCCCCGTGGAAGAGGGGAAATATCTAGGGCAGCAGAAACTGCCTTGTGGGGTGTAGTTGAGGATTTGCAAAGCCTCCAGCAGAATTTGCTCAAATCCTTACAAGAAGATATAAATCGGCTAGAGTCTGACAAAAAACACTTAGCTGATGACATTAAACAGCTGCAAAGCGAAAAAGAACAGCTACAACAGACCAAGCAAATAACTGAGCAACAAGCTTTGGTGCGTCAGTTGGCGCAAGTTCTCGCAAATCACATATCTTCTCAATTACAATCTTCGCTTTCGGCTTTAGCAAACCAAGCAATCGAGCGCGATTTACAGCAAGGAAATGCGATCGCCGAAAGGGGTGCCGCAGGTATCGCGTCACATGAGGCTAACAGTAATATTGTTACAGAAATTAATAAAAATACCCAACAATTAATTGGCAGCCTAGATGATACCTTAACTATCACCTTGAAGTTACTACAACAAGAGTTAAATAACCATCAAAGTGGTATTTCTCAACAGTTGTCTCGGATGCAAAGCCGACAGCAGCAAGGGGAAGTGATGTTGGCAGAATTAACCAATCGGCTCAACAAGGAACTGGAAAAAAAAATCCTACCTACACCAGTTACCCCAACGAAGTCTCTTGAGTTGACACCAAACGAGCAAAAACAGGAGAATGTCAAAAACACTTCTCCAGCCAAAGAAGTCAACAACCCCCCCGATCCTACTTTTATTGTTCCTAAAGAGACATCGAGCAACGGAACTACATTATCTGCGTCTTCTGTAGCAGAAAAAGAAGTCAACAAATCCACCGTTGAACCTACTTCTGTTATTCCGAAAGAAACATCGAGCAACGGAACTACATTATCTGCGTCTTCTGTAGCAGAAAAAGAAGTCAACAAATCCACCGTTGAACCTACTTCTGTTATTCCGAAAGAAACATCGAGCAACGGAACTACATTATCTGCGTCTTCTGTAGCAGAAAAAGAAGTCAACAAATCCACCGTTGAACCTACTTCTGTTATTCCGAAAGAAACATCGAACAACGAAACTACATTATCTACGTCTTCTTTGATGGCATCAAATAACACTTCGGCAAAGCCACCAGAGGTAAAAAAAGACCCGAAAGAGCCAATTTCTGTTCTTTCCAGAGAACTAAGCGACACTACATTACCCCTATCCCCTCCGCCAGAAATCAAAGTAAAGCCACCAGAGGTAAAAAAAGACCCGAAAGAGCCAATTTCTGTTCTTTCTAGGGAAGTGATCGACACGACATCATCTGGTTATCGTCAGCCACAACGACTGTCTCGTGGCTCTGGAGCCTTACCACCCATGAAAATGGGTTTATTGCTGATTCTATTTTCAACGGTGTTGTCGTCGCTTTACAACGTCGCTATTAAAACAATTTTTCAGCCAAATTCCCTCATTTTGGGTGCGTTTCAGGTTGAGCAGTTGATATCGCCAACGTTGGGAAATTCTCTGTTAATTTTGATGCTGAGGATGATGGTGGTTGTACCACTAATGTTAGTTTTAGCGCCGATGATGCATCAGCGAGTGTGGCAAGATTTACAAAACTTGGCTGACTCAGTACGGGGAAATCCTTCTCCGACGAAAGCAAGTACGCGACAGGTATTGATATTGTCCCTTGTGAGTGGATGCTTTTTGTTTTTGTCTCAGTTGCTGATTTACTTAGCGATTGGTCAAGTACCAACAGGGATAGCGATCGCACTTTTCTTTATTTATCCGATGATTAGCGGGCTATTGTCTTGGTTTCTGTTCCGCGATCAACCAACATTATTTCGTATCGGTGCGATCGCATCGATTTTTATCGGTGAATTATTGATGTTGAGCGGTTTTGCTAATAGTGTTAGTAGTAACTCTTCTGGAAGTATGAGTGCGATCGCTTCTGGAGTGAGTTTCGCTATTTACGTAATTCTGACACGGATTTGTGCTGCTAAATTGCATCCTGTCACATTTACTTTAATTAACTTCGCTACTATGCTATGTTTGTGCTTCATCAGTTTGATGTTGCTTTTACCAACTAGCTTAAGTTTTATAGTTGATCCCAATCGGTTATTAGAACTTATCTTAAGCGCTTTTATCTTGGGTGTAATGACCCTAGCATCTTATGTGTTGAATAACGTTGGAATTAGCCAAGTTAGTGCAACCCGTGCAGCAATATTTGGAGCCAGTGTCCCAGTTTTAACCGTGATTCTTGCTGGGTTAATTATTCAGGAAAGCTTATCAATTGTTCAGGCTTTAGGAGTCTTACTAATTACCTTTGGTGCAGCCGCATTTAGCCTAGAAAGAATACGCACATCTTAGAGAATATTTGAAAAGTATCGTTATTAACATCAATACCGTTCAGTTAAACCTACTCTACGAGTGTAGAGACGCGACGCCAGACGCTACAACGCTCGTGACCTCCTTCTCCTTACGGAGACGCTTTGCGAACGGGTGACGCTCCTGCGTCGCTAACGCCACTTCGACGGGACGATACAGGCAACCGCCGAGTGGCAACGCGCTGGCTCAAATTTCGTGTCTCTACAGGTCTAAAATTTGTACGCGCAACGCCGCGATTTTAATCGTTAGGTGCAAAAGATGTGAGCTTATGGATGGGAAGCTGGATAGTAAATTTTGTCCCCTGTGCCAGGGTAGAATCAACAGCGATCGCTCGTTAACTACAACAGTTTTAGCAATACCCGAAAAACCAGCTACCAACATCATTTCAGTTGCATCCAAGCTGACTCTTTCAAATGCTTGGAGTAGGGTTTTTACTTCTGTTTCTCGTCCATAAAGTTTATCGGGTATTAGGAAGCGATCGCACACATCCCGTTGGGCAATTGGAAAACTCTTAATTTCACCAGTTTCTTGAAGCAGGTGGTTTTGGAACGACAACGGGCAGAGCAAGAACGCCAACGGGCAGAAACTGCTGAACGGGAATTGGCTCACCTGCCATCGCTCCTGCAACCTCAAGATCCATAGACTAAGCTGCCTGCTACATAAACTCTGGACATCATTTGTAAAATTCCTATTAATATCATATCAGGTTTATTACTTATAAATAATGTAGAGACGTTCCGCCGGAACGTCTCTACGACGGTTGCGACGTTTTTATTACTGTTAATTAAACGGACATTATATAACCAGACGTTATATGTAACGTCTCTACATTGGTCAAATAATCCTTGAGGGAAATCACCCCAAAGTGTTTGATCCAGATGCGCGACTAAATTTTATACCAACGCCAAAATATTTACAGAGCAATTCTCACAGGACTTACGCATCGAGTACCAAATGTAGGGGCAATTCATGAATTGCCCCTACGGTAAATCAAGGCTTTCAGTGGCTTTTTGCGTAAGTCCTATCTCATTTAAACTGAGGATTTGGAACGTTTGTTAATAACTATCAAGTCTTTTGCTAATCTCTAACTGTGACTTCAAAACTGAGAAAATTTATGCATAAAGCATCTGCCACTAACTTAGCATCAGCCGACAATCAACCTACAGGCGCCACAGACATTAAACTACTAGTTGTAGATATTGATGGTACCATCGCCGGCGAATCTAACAACCTGAGTCAAAAAGTTCTTCAAGCGATCGCAGCAGTCAAAGCAAAGAAAATCAAAGTAGCGATCGCTACTGGTAGAATGTATCGCTCTGCCTTGCGTTTCCACCAAAAAATTAATTCTACCCTCCCTTTATTAGCTTATCAGGGAGCCTGGATTCAAGATCCAATTACCCAAAAAATTCATCGTCATTTGGCTGTTTCCAGAGAAATGGCAGAAAAACTACTAGATTATTTTGAACAACCTGAATTGCGATCGCTTTTATCTGTTCACTTCTACATCAACGATGAACTCTATGTTCGTGAATTAACAACAGAAACTCAAATTTATGCCCTACGCTCTGGTATTGTCCCTATAGTTGTGGGTGATTTGCGTTCTTCTTTAAGCAATGAACCGACAAAGATTTTGGCTCTATGCGATAACATAGATATTATCAAAGATTTGCTGGGGAATTTGCGACGCCAATATACCCCTGCCCAATTGTATCTTACTACATCTGTTGCAACTTTTTTTGAAGCGGCTAATCCTTTAGTCAACAAAGGAACTGCTGTACGTTACCTAGCTGAAGAAGTGCTAGGATTGCAAAGAACTAACGTCATGACTATTGGTGATAACTTCAATGATTTGGAAATGCTGGAGTACGCTGGCATTGGTGTAGCAATGGGCAATGCACCAGAAGAACTTCAAGCGATCGCAACTTGGGTAGCTCCTAACGTCGAACAAGATGGAGCTGCCACAGCGATTGAAAAGTTTTTGCTGTAATTAGTTAGTTATCATTCGTTATTATCGATCACTAATAACGAATAACTAACCAAAAAATCAGAAAGGACACCGACGACTGGCCGTGTTTCGTCTCGGTGCCCTTGCTGGTTCGCTCCTCACACACCAGATAATATAGCGTGAGATATTCTAGGAGTCAATATCTGTTACAAAACTTTAGAATTTGGCTTTCAAACTCATAATTCAAGCAGAGCAAAGACCCCTAATTTTTCTTCTAACAAAAACCTTAATACAGACTGAGTAGCTATCACTAATCCTAATCTGGCTTGAGAAAGCTCTGGTGAGGTAATTTTCACCTCACCGAAAATTCTACAGTTGCACCAGAAAACTTCAAAAGCTTGGCTCAAATTGATCGCTGCTTTTTCCCAGTTAACCGAACCTGCTTCATCAGAAAATTCTAAATCATCTACCACTTGTACTAACTCAGAAATTAGCCGACGGGAAGCTGAATGGTAAAAGCGAAGTTTGCTACAGCTATTCAGCCAAGGTATCGGGTTAGGGGAAATCACATTCCCCATAGCCGAACTAGTATTTACATTATTGTCACCAAATTGGATCAATTTCTCTTGTTGAGCTAACCGCATTAACGAGCAGCAGCGAGCATGAGCGTATTGAACTGTAAATAAATGTGAAGAATTTTCGTACTTCGCTCCTCCTGCTCCCCCTGCTCCCCCTGCTCCCCTTTCCCCCATCCCCTCAACCAGGTGCTGCAACCAAGCAGCTAAAATAGAATCGGTTAAAATAAAATAAATGTAACCTGGTGGAACAATTTCGATGATAAATTCGTCGCCACAGTTCGACGAAAAATGAGAGGCGATCGCACAAGCAATGTCAATTCCTTTCCGATTCTGAGATTTTGACAGTTGTAAAGCCACCCCAGATATATATAAAATTCTGTTAATATCTCTACTTTTATATAGAGGAATTTTATCATTCTCTATACTTGGTGTTTTATCTGTATTAGTATAAACACTCAGTGCAAACAGCAGATGAGTGCGAATTAACCGTTTAATTGCTGTATTTTTACTTATTTGTAGCAATTGAAGCACAAACGACTACCATTTAAGCCTTAACCCTTCATATTTTTACTAATTTGTCATCTATCTTTAGGAAGAATTTAATCTAGATAAAGAAAAATGAGAATTGTGCAAAATTTGATTAATAGTAAGTAAACTTTACTACCATCATAGTACAGTAAGAGTTATAACAAAAGTGTAGAGAGCAAATTGCTTTCTATCTTTAAAGATGGCTGGCGCTGTTAGGCGTTAAGCCTACACCACCAACACAAAGACACTCCTTGCACCTTTTTATGACGTCTTTGTCTTCAGCCGAACGCTCTTTGTTACCTATGCAATCTCAATCCTCCTTCTCTGAAGCATCACGCCCTTTTCTGACTTGGCAACGAATTATTGATTGGGCTCAAGAACACTATCGCTGCCGCACCTTTAGCAAAGATGAGCGCATTCCAGCTAGACCTGGATTGCTATATTTGGTTCAAAGGGGTGCGATCCGCATGGTAGGCACCGCCCAGGTTAGCGCGACAGCAAGTCAGCTAACGTCTCGACGAATCAACAGAACTCCAGAAGAAGCTTTCTTGGGTTTTGTCGGGGCAGGACAGCCATTTGAAATTGTTGCCCAATCACCATTTACACTCCAGTCCTACGCCCATGTAGACCAAACTGCGGTGCTTTGGATGTACTGGCACGACCTAGACAACTGGCCCCATTTCCGCCGAGAAGTTATGGATGCCTTTAGGTATCAGCACCAGCGGAAGCTGCTGTGGCTGAGTGCCTTGGGGCAACGACGCACAATTGATCGACTTTTAGGATTCCTCACATTATTGATTGAGGAATATGGCGAGCCATCAATGAGCGAAACCGACCCTGATGTGATTCGTGGCTATTGTCTGCCCTTCCCCCTCACCCATGCCCAAATTGGCAGCGCGATCGGTTCGACTCGTGTCACCGTCACCCGCTTGATGGGTAAGTTGCGTCAACGCGGCTTAATCCTTACCCAAGGGGATAATCTCATTTGCTTGCCAGCTGAGTCTATTAATAGAGTCAACTAAAGCGCACTAAGAGCGCCTACTACCAATAGCAGGTGTCAGCGAATTTTGACAAACCCAGTCTGGGTAATCAATTCCTGTCCCTGCTCGGTTAGCAGTAAATTGGCGTAAGCAACACCTGCTTGCTGCTCGATTTGACCATTTTGTTTGACTACCACAAACAGATTGCGAGTAATCGGGTAACTTCCTGACTGGAAAGCCTCAATGTTCAGCTTGTTACGTTTACCAGGACATAATGACGCAGTTACAAATGGTTCTTGGTAGGGAGCAATATATTGTTGTTGTGTCCGTCCTAACGGTAAAGGCTTGATTGAACATTGGGGAACCACCTCTGGAGCAGAAGCGTAGTAAATGGCTCCAAGACTTAAGCTGACTTTTTCCAGCGCTTGGGTGGTGGTGGAAACAAATTCCACATTGGCACCGAAACCTTGACCACCCAAGATGTCTTGGACAAAAATCTCCACAGTGCCGCCATCATTGAGGCGGCGTGAATATGGCTTAATAGGGATATTAGAACCACCTACTTGGTTCCAATTCCTTATTTTGCCGATGTAAATTGACCGTAACTGTTCTACAGTCAATCCTGGAATATTTAGGTTGGGGTTAACTGCTAGAGCCAAACCATCAATTGCAACGGGAATTTGTTTCAAATCGAATCCCCGCTGTTTGGCACGAGCTAACTCTTGATCTTCAACTGGTCGAGAAGACTGGGCAAATGACAGTTGACCGTCAATTAAAGATTTTATCCCACTACCAGAACCGCGTAGGCGAAGCCCGTCGTAGACATCGCCACTACTTGGTTCTACATAACGCAGCCTAAACTCTGGTCGCGCTCCTTGAATCCCTGAATCAACTGCCAGTCGAATAGGTGCCCATGAGGTGCTGCCTCCGTATGTAAATAATCCTGTAGGCACATTCTGCACAGAAGCGAAATTCTTACCGCTTGGTTGCAGGGTTTGTCTACCACCATCAGTAGAATTTTCCGACTGAGAACTTGTAGTTTTACCCAAGTTAAAACCAGATTTTTTTGTAAACCACCATAACCCACCAGCTATCAGCCCAACTGTAATCAGAAGGGATAATACTAGAACTGGTGTTTCATTTTTTTGGGACATAGCAAATTACCGCGCATTTAAATTAAATATAAGTGCTTGATAAATACTTGTTATTTGAGAGTGTAGTTGCATAGAAGGTAGCAGCCTATCGCTTTAATCGAATACACGTAGAGACGTAGCAGTGCTACGTCTCTACAAAGTTTTGGGTTTTATATATGTACTTCGTTTACCTGAAATCTGCTATATCAGCGAATGGTGACAAATCCAGCTTTTGTAATTAATTCTTTACCTTGAGCCGTTTGTAGCAAGTTAACGTAGGCTTCTCCAGCTTGCTGGTCGCTTTGATCATTTTGCTTAACAATCACAAATAACCGTCTGGTGATGGGGTATTCACCACTTTGAAAGGCATCTGCATTTATTTGGTTACGCTGTTGCGAGCATTTTTCAAGGGGAATGAAAGGCTCTTTGTAAGGGGGAACCAGCTGATCTGATTTACGTCCCAGTGGCAAGGGTTTAACGGTACATTGTCCGACTATTTCCGGTGCAGAAGCATAATAAATGCCACCTGTATTTTTCGCCACTTGTCGTAAAGCTTCAGTCGTCCTGGGGGTGAATTGCACATTATCAGCAAACTTTTCACCCCCTAAGATGTTTTCGTCAAAAAATTGGATGGTGCCTCCTTCTTCGAGACGCCGAGAGTAGGGTATAATTGATAATTCTGGACCCCCTACCTGTTTCCAGTTAGTAATTTTACCAGTGTAAATGTCTTTTAACTGGGCGAGGGTTAAACCAGGGATATTCAGACGGGGATTAACTGCGATCGCAATGCCATCAATTGCCACCGGGATTTCTTTTAATCTAATGTTCAGCTGTTGCGCTTGTTGGTATTCCTCTTGTTTAATTGAACGAGACCCATGAGAAAAAGCCAGTTGGTTATTCAACAACATCTTGATACCAGAGGCAGTACCAGGGGCACCTGTGATGGGATCGGTATAGCGTAGTCGAAATTGTGGTTGGGAAGTTTGAATCAGTGGGTCAACTTCTTTTCGGATCGGCGCCCAGGTTGTGCTACCTCCATAGCTAAATAATCCAGAGGGAACGTTCTGCACTTTGTCAAAAGTGTCGCCTTTAGATAGGACCTGCGAGGATGGATTATTGGTAATATTGCTGATAACACCATTGTTAGTCAACAACCAAAACACACACCCCACCAATCCGAGTGTGATTGTTAGAGCTAAAACTAAAACTGGTGTTTCATTAGCTTCTTTTTTTTGCGACATAATCGTTTATTTGATTTTTGTCTATACGTGCAATGTGACATTTTGCTGATGATTATAGGTTAAGGATTGGTTAATTTTTAATTGCAGATTGTAGTAGCGGCACAAAATCATAGCCAGTATGAGAACTATTACCGGGAGCGATTTTTACAAATATCGCTCCAGTTGCACCTCTATCCACTATGAACTAACCACTCTCCCGATCTGATGATCCCCAGGATACCAATACAGGGTACGATGGACTTTGATTTATGCGTTATTCCACTCTTTGACTTATGAAGCGCTATTGGTCACGTCTGCTTGCCCTGGTTTTGGTTTTAGCGATCGGCTTGATGGGTTGTGGTAGTCCGGATAGTTTGACCGGAAATTATAGCCAAGACACCTTGGCTGTAGTCAATATAATGAAAAATGTGTTGGAACTTCCCAACGATGCACCAGATAAAGCAGCAATTCAAACAGAAGCGCGTCAAAAAATTAATGACTTTTCGGCTCGCTATCAGCGGGTTAGCTCTGTTTCTAGTCTGAACTCGTTTACAACGATGCGAACGGCTCTAAATTCCCTAGCTGGACACTACAGTTCTTACCCAAATCGTCCTGTACCAGAAAAGTTGAAAAAACGCCTACAGCTTGAATTACAACAGGTAGAGACAGCATTAAAGCGTGGTGGTTAATTATCTGCTGCTTCCAGCAATTGAGAGTCAAAAGTTGAAAGTTCAAATTTTTGACTTTTGAACAAACACTTAATTGAGTAAACTACCTACACCGAGAAAGGAGTACCAAATGCGGAGTAGGCAATGTCTGCGATTTCACCACCAGTTAGTGTTATACTTTTGACTCTTGACTAGATTATTAATTTGTGATATAAAATTGAAGTTTTAAACAGACTCGTTGCTATAAATGCCTGTAGATACTACAGTATTTTTACTGAAGAAAAATCACTATGGACGGATGTAAACGCGGTAAAAAATATTGTAAATTAACTCAATAACAAAATGTTGCAACAGAAATAGGGTTTTGGAAGTCTTCAAAATGTAGGCTTCAACATTCCTATCAATGAACTAAGGAATTTAAATATACATTGCCCTAAGTAATCTGATTTGGGGTTGATGATTCTTTTGCTCTTGTATAATTACTCGCCCATGAACTGCATACACAAAAAGGTATAAAAAACACTATTTTTCTAGCACTAGGCTCTAATCTATTCTTTTTTTACCCCTTAGAGGATGTTTGAAAAGTCCTCTTGTCAGTATCAAAAAGTTCTAGTTCCCCCTAAATCCCCCTTTTTAAGGAGGACTTTGATTCCGGTTCCCCCTTTTTAGTAGGTATGTTTAAACGTCCCTTGAATATTACAAAACCAATATTATTTTGGCGTCGCTTGCTCGCTGTCATGTTCAGCACTAGTCTGCTGATTCCCTTGGATATTGTCAGTCAGCGAGCAGAAGCGCAAGTAAACGACTATTGCCAGTTGTCAGCAACGGCAACGCAAGAAAAAGAAAATTTACGCGCTTTGGCAGAAAAAGGTAGTCAAGATACCCAGAACAACTATCGACAGTTGTTGCAACAACATGCAGAAGCTTTGCGAGAATGCCGCAGTCGCACTTGGCCCCAAGTTCAAGCAATTTGGTTGCGCTTGTATCCTTGTGACATTCAACCGGGAGCCATCGATCAAATTATGGATCGAATTGTTAGCCGGGGCTATAACCAAGTTTATTTGGAAACGTTTTACGATGGACAAGTGCTGTTGCCAGCAGGATCTAACCCGACAGCTTGGCCCTCTGTGGTTCGCACACCAGGGTCAGAAAAAGTTGATTTGTTAGCCCAAGCAATTCAAAAAGGACGAGAACGCGGTTTAAAGGTTTACGCCTGGATGTTTACAACCAATTTTGGTTATACTTATGCCCAGCGTCAAGATAGGCAAGGTGCGATCGCTCGCAATGGCAAAGGTCAAACTAGCTTATATGTTGTAGACAACGGCAGTCAAGTCTTTGTTGATCCCTACAACCTGCAAGCCAAACGCGACTACTATCAACTGCAACAAGAAATAATCCGTCGTCGCCCAGATGGAGTACTGTTTGACTATGTACGCTATCCGCGACAAGCTGGAACTGATTCTATCGCCACTAAAGTTACAGATTTATGGCTATTTACCGAAGCCACTCAACAAGCTTTATTTCAACGCGCACAGAATTCTAAAGGGTTGGACTTGATTCGGCGCTTTTTGAGTAAGGGATACGTCACAGGCGGAGATATTGCTGATGTCGATAAAGTGTATCCTACTGAAGGTGAACCACTTTGGCAAGGTCGCATACCAGGGGCAGTAACAGCAGAAAAATCGCTGATGAGTGCAAACGAAAGGCAACCACTGATGCAAATGGAGTTATGGCAGCTTGCAGTTGCCCACGCCATGCAAGGTATCCTGGATTTTGTCGCTTTAGCTAGTTACCCCGCTATTCAACTAGGTATTCCCGCAGGGGTGGTGTTTTTCCCTGAAGGAAATCAATCATTAGGACAAGGTTATGATTCTCGCTTGCAACCTTGGGATAGATTTCCCAGTAACCTAGAATGGCATCCGATGTTGTATGCTAATTGCGCCGATAGTGCTTGTATTGTTGCTCAAGCACAGCGGGTTTTAAGTATGGCAAAACCAGGGACGCAGGTGATTCCCGCTTTAGCCGGCAAGTGGGGTGAATCAATTAGTAATCGTCCACCATTAGAAGCGCAAATGCAAGCATTACGCCAATTAGCCCCGCAACTTAAAGGTGTAAGCCATTTTGCCTATTCTTGGCAATATCCTGAACATGATGGCGATCGCAAATTCTGTCGTGTTCGGTGAGTAATTACCAAAAACAATTCTAAGTTATGAGTATGCTATTTAATCAAAAAGTCCGCCTGACAATCGGTTTTGCCACTTTATTAATTACCGGCTTCGCTAGTAGCTATCTATATACTCAGTCAAAAACTAAACAGTTAGCTCAACAAAATCCGGCTACAGAAAACCTAGCCTTTACTCAGCAGCAGATTTCCCTAGCATCAAATATTCAAAATACTTTTAATGAGAATATAGGCAAGGAAAATACTTTTTCATCAAAGCAAGAATTAGCACAAGCATCAAAACCATATTCTGTCATTGATGAAGCACAAAAACCTAAATTTAAGGTTAATAGCAGCCAAGTTTTTAATTCCGCCAAGCTACCAACTACTAAAGTTAATTTCAATGAAGCTGACTTATTAGCAACTCTCTCCAATACCAGAAAGTATTTTCAAGACTATGGTTCGTTAGATCCAGATGTTCAACGTACAGGATTGCTTGGCGCTCAAGGAGTTACTATAAAAGATATCCTCAAGACTTTGGATTTTATGATTGCTGTCTTACAAGAGGATATTGGCAATGGTCGAACTACACGTTTACAAGATCCTAATTTTATCAACTCTAATTTTCGCGTTATCAAATGGTCTGCTTATAACCCACAAAAATCTCAGCAAGAACGACTACGAATTACAAAATATGCTGTATTTATTCATCCAGGGTCACGGAAGAAAACCTCTACATTTAATATACCAATCTACAGTTTAAAAGATGATTTAGCGGTTAGTAAGTTCTATACCAGATATACAAAGCAGGATGTTTTATCAGGTATTTACGAACCAGGTGGTAGAGAGTATGGAAAAGTTGAACCTTTGGCTTATCTAACCCGAAAAGGGTTAGAAGAAGCTTTAATGCAAGGAACAATTCTGGTTAATTTTCCTGATGGTTCTAAGACATACTTTAATGTCGATAGAAACAACGAAATCCCTTATGTGCGAGGATTAGCCGCAACTGCCCAAAAGCGTTATTGGTATTTTCGGGAGGTTGATGCTATCAAAGGTTATGGATATAAGATTGATGCAAAAATTTCTATCAAACCAGGGGTGACTTTTGCTGGTGATGTGCTGAATATTGGTTTAGGGAAAATTATTGTACTTGAGTATAATAAGGGCGGGCGAAAAAATCTGCAAATGGGAATTATAGCAGATACAGGTGGGGCGTTTTTACCGAATCTGCATCAACTTGATTTTTTAGCGGGTATTTTTAAGAATAATAAAGATTTTGGGCAGCATGGTCATAAATTGCCTGATTATGCTAGTGCGTATATTTTAGTGAAGAAGTGAGGCTGGATATAAAACAATACAGTTCAGTTAAGAATTGGTGGTAAAAAATGGTATGTATGTAGAGACGTAGCATTGCTACGTCTCTATGAGGATTTAGGGCTTAACTGAACGGTATTGGCATATAAAAGCCCTCAGGCTGGAAGCCTGGGGCTATAGAAACAAAGCCCACCTGCGTGGGCTAAATGCATCTTGTTGTAAAAACGGTGTAAAATGTTTGTTATAAGATCAAAATGTCCATTCGTGGTCTGGATCGTCTAGGGCAGCGCGGACAGAAGTTAGGTTTGCAAGCTCTTTAAATGGGCTTGATTTGGCTATTTCTGTGATTGAATTTAATGTTAAGGCTAGTTGCTCGTTATTATTGGATGCGTAGACGCGAAGCGGCTTGTCGTCAGACATCGCACTATCAACTACATTAAATAAAGCACGAAAATTTTCTGCACGTTCATCAAAAGAGCGATCGAGATACGCTATAAGTAAGTCTCGCTGGGCATTTATTTTAGCGATCGCTTCTTTTTCCCAAGCATCAATTTCACATCGCTTTGTCTTTTCTTGTTCGGCAATTATTTTGTATTCAAAATAAGCCGAAACCATCTGCTGTAGGCATTCAGCAGGATTGATAAATTCTTTGACTACTACTGTGGCAACTTTCTTTACAGACATTTCTAATTGCCTCCCAAAGTACGATATTTGGCTTGGATAGTCGCAGTAATAGGATTCAGTTGCCCTTCATTATCTAAAACAGGAGTTTTCATGATTTCTGCGAGTGCCTTCATTAGAAGTCCCACTTGTTGGAATTTACTAGCATCCCTGTTTTTATCAAATGTTGGCAAAGATTCAAGTTCATCCAAACCGATAACAGCAAGGTTGTTAAGAGATTCAACTAAATCCATCAACTCGATAATCCGTCGTCTTACTTGTTGCATAAAGTCTTTTGCAGCTTCAATTTTAGCGATCGCAATATTGACTTCAACTTCATACTTTCGCGCTTTCGTCAAGGCTTTTTCACCTTCACCAGCAAACACAACCTATTCAGCAGCAAAAATGTAAAACTTCCATGAAGAAAATTACTAAACTCTTTAGCCCACGAAGGTGGGCTTCGTTTGTATAGCCGCGACTTCCAGTCGTCCGGGCAAAATATCAACCCAAAGTTTCCGGATCGATACCTAACGCGGTCAATTTTTCTGCTAACATTTGTGCCCGTTGTTCTGCTGACACACGTCGCTGTTCCTCATAATTTGCGCGTTCTTCAGCTTCTGTAATGCGTTCTTCTGGCGTCAGCAACCTTTGCCCTTGTTCGTCATACCAATACAACCACTCCCGCGCTATACCTTGATAAATTCCGCGATCGCGTCCAATTCCTAAATTAATCTCCGGTAGCCAAACCGGATTTCCTGGCTGTAACTCATATTCGCCATTCACTAAGCGATACACTTCCAAAGGTGGGTTTTTGCGACGACAAGGATTATATACAACGTAGTACAAAATCCCTAATTCTTTCCCATAGAATTCTTTCTTAGTGCTGTATTCTCCCCGATGGGTTTGAGAAACAACCTCTAATACCAAAATTGGCAGCGTATTTTCTTCCCACAGTACATAACTTAGGCGTAAATCCTCACCAATAAAGCGTTTAACTCCTAAGCTGAGAAATCCATCAGGGACGATCGCGGGTTTATTTGGGTCATAATAAACACCCATATCAACGCCAAAGAACCAATCCCAACGCTCTGACCACAGCAAAGCCAGCATCGCTTTTAGCAAGCCAGGAATCAAATCTTGTAGTTCATTATCCACAGGTGTATCGTCTGAGTCGGGTAGTTCTTCGGAAGATGGCAAACAGTGCAATGGGTTGTAGTCTAACATGAGCGGTTGTGCCAAAGCTGATTCTAAATAGATTGTAGAAAATTGATTGACCGAGTAGAAGCTTTGTGTTTTGCCATACATACCAAAGAAATGGTGAGATTTTAGATAGAATCAAGTTCAATAGCATAAAAATTAAATTTACTAAAATGTTTGTCAAATGCCATACAGTCAATTCAGTATAGACACTGTTGAGACAACCTTGGGAATTACCATTGTGGAAACTGTGGGAATTTTTGCGGACACACCCCCAGTAGAATACGGTGATTTTTTGGCACAAACACTTAAAAAGTATATACCATTAGCATTATCTATTGGAACTGAAAAAGCTCGTTCGGAACTAATTTTAACACCAATTCTTGTAGAACTAAAAGATATATTACAAAATCAAATTAGTTTGTTTTCCGGTCGAGAATTTAACGTTAGTCCAGAAAAAGGTTTAACTGGTTTTTGTGACTTTCTTATTAGTAAGTCTCCAGAACAAATAATTATCAAAGCACCTGTTATCGCTTTGGTAGAAGCTAAAAATGATAATATTCAATCTGGTTTGGGACAATGCATAGCAGAAATGGTAGCCGCGCAATTATTTAATCAGCAAAAAGAAAATGAAATTAAAACAATTTACGGTAGTGTCACCACAGGTACTAACTGGAAATTTATGCGTTTGTCTGGACAAATAATAGAAATTGATTTAAATGAATATTTTATAAATGATGTTAGAAAAATTTTAGGAATTTTAAGAAGTTTTATTGATAATGGTGATAATTAATATGGTATTTTTATCTGAATGCGTTATCCAGAACCCTTGAGACGTAGCAATACGCTTCGGTTAAGGCAAAAGATGCAAGAGAATCGCCTTGCAATACGCTTGGTGTTAAGGCAAGAGACGCGATAAATCGCCGTCTCTACAAAGGAATTATTATTGTAAAGACGACGATTTATCGGGTCTTTGTGATCTATAATTTTCATCAAAAAATCTTATCCGAACCATATTGAATCGCCTTGTAGAGACGGCGATTTATCGCGTCTGATCTATAATTTTGATCAAAAAACCTTATCCGAACCGTATTGAGAGACGTAGCACTGCTACGTCTCTACATTCTTGACAAAAAAGGGCAGGTTGAAAACCCACCCTCAAAGTAATATTAATTGGAAATTAACTTTCTAATTACCAATTGCCGGCGCACTCAAAGACACCGTTGGAGCTTCTTCATGCTGTACCAAAGTCGGCACTGAATCGCGTAATCTTGCTGTTAACTGCACAGTTGTGGAATCATACATCTGAGTCAGCAACTTAGGATAGAAACCAATGCCAATAATTGGTATTAACAAACAAGCGATGATAAACACTTCGCGCGGTTCAGCATCGATCAAAGCTTGGTGAGAAACTAATTCTTCGTTTTCTTGCCCGTAGAAAATTTCTCGTAGCATCGATAGCAGATAAATCGGAGTTAAAATCACCCCAACTGCCATCAAAAAGACCACGATAACTTTAAAGGTAGAGCTATAAGCATCGCTAGTGGCAAAGCCGACAAACACCATTAATTCTGCTACGAAACCGCTCATTCCTGGTAATGCTAAAGAAGCCATCGAACAAGTAGTAAACATAGCGAAAATCTTCGGCATTCTCTTACCTACACCACCCATTTCATCTAACATTAAGGTGTGTGTCCGGTCATAAGTTGCCCCTACCAAAAAGAACAAACTTGCCCCAATTAATCCGTGGGAAACCATTTGTAAAACTGCCCCACTTAATCCCAAATCGGTAAAGGAGGCAAAACCAATTAGCACAAAACCCATGTGCGAAATTGACGAGTAGGCAATTTTCCGCTTCAGGTTGCGCTGGGCAAAGGATGTTAAGGCAGCGTAGATGATGTTAACTACCCCCAAAACCACTAACGCAGGTGCAAAATAAGCGTGAGCATCGGGTAGCATTTGGGCATTCATGCGAATTAAGGCGTAACCGCCCATTTTCAGCAAAATACCCGCTAACAACATGTGTACGGGGGCTGTGGCTTCACCGTGGGCATCAGGTAGCCAGGTGTGCAGGGGAATGATTGGCAATTTGACAGCGTAGGCAATCAAAAAGCCAGCATACATTAAAAGTTGGAAATTTAGGGCGTAATCTTTTAGGGCAAGCGATCGCATGTCGAACGTCACCGTATCGCCGTAAAACCCCATTGTCAGGGAAGCCAGCAAAATAAACAGCGACCCGCCAGCAGTGTATAAAATAAACTTGGTCGCTGCGTATTGCCGCTTTTTACCTCCCCAAATCGACAGCAAAAAGTAAATCGGTACCAGTTCCAGTTCCCACACCAGGAAAAACAGCAGCATATCCTGAACCGCGAAAACGGCTATTTGACCGCCATACATCGCCAGAATCAGAAAGTAAAAGAGCCTGGGCTTGAGGGTCACGGGCCAAGCTGCTAAAATCGCCAGGGTAGTTATGAATCCAGTCAAAATAATTAGAGGCATGGATAAGCCATCTGCCCCTACTGACCAATTCAAATCAAGTTGCGGTACCCACGGGTAACTCTCCACCAACTGCAAATTTGGATTGGCGAAGTCGTACTGGGTATAAAAAGCCCAAACAATCAGCGCAAAATCAATCAATCCGACAATCAGAGCGTACCAGCGCACTGTTTTGCCATCTTTATCCGGGATTATCGGTATCAGTAGTGACGCCGCTATCGGAAACAGAATAATCGTCGTCAGCCAGGGGAAATTAGCTATATTCATCACAATCAATCTGCTATCAAAATCATGTTTGGCAAAAAGTCACTAGTTATTAACTAACAGCTTTTTGGTGATTTGGTCTTTCTCGTTAGGTTGATTTAATTAAATTGGAATCGCTCATTTTGTCTCTTAGGAGTCTCTTTTGACACTTGGGGGTGCGGTATGTGGGTTGTGATACTCCCAGTCAAGTCAAAAATTTACCCTCAAAAAGCCGCTAAAATTATAGTCTAGGAGTGCGATCGCGTAGCTCAACTCATCGCTAAAAATACATAATGCTGTTTGGTGTTGATTTGGTACAAAAAAGCATCACAGGAGAAATAACACTATGATAATCGCACAAATTGAAAGCCAGATTCGTTATGTCACCAACGTAGAGGGACAAACAACAGATGTACACGTCCCCATAGAACTTTGGCAACAGCTGATGAGTTCCATAAATTCTGATAACGTCAGTGGTTTAGCTTGGATTGATGAACAAGAGCCAAAAGCACAAATATTAGCCGATTTGCAAGAGTCTGTTCGACAAGCAGCAGTAGGACAAACTTTCCCAGTTTCACAGCTTTGGGACTACAGTAGGCGATTTGATTGAGTTTTTTTAGTAAAATAGACAGGGAAAGTTGATAAGGGAAATTCGATTATGTCATCTCCAGCGATCGCTACTGTAATTAAGATGATGGAATCTTTATCTGAAGATGTGCAAGAAAGAGTTGCAGAACATCTTGGAGAGTACCTGGAAGATTTGCAAGATGAATTGAAATGGGATAAATCATTTAATAAAACTCAACAACAACTGATTGCATCTGCCCAATCTGCTAAAAGAGAGATTGCAGAAGGACTTGCGAAACCAATGAACTATGAAAAGTTATGAAGTCTGCAACTCTTCCTTCTTTTTGGGATAAATATCAGTCTCTTGAAAAGCAAGTTAGACAGAGTGCGAGAAAAGCTTATCAGTTATGGAGAGAAAATCCTTTTCATCCGTCTTTGCATTTCAAATGTATAAATAACGAGGAAAATATTTGGTCTGTCAGAATAACTCGCAATTATCGAGCAATTGGGGTTTTGGAGGGTGATACAGTTACATGGTTCTGGATAGGTAGCCATGACGATTATGAGAGCTTTTTTTCATAGCGCGATCGCTCTTTTATTTACCACTTATAATAAAATTCCATATTTTATATATTAGTAGTTTTTCTATATCATAAAAATCCTTAAATGTCAATTCAATAAATAATGTAATAGAATTGAGCGCGACCGTTTTCTAGGTACTTTAGACCTTCACCTCTGAGAAGGGTGCAAAAACCTGTGAGGTTAACGACATCATCGACAACGTAGAAGTCAACTTCCATTACTGGTCTTAGCTTTTAAATAGAGAAAGCGCGATCGCAAAGCTTACCTTAAGCGATCGCTTCTTGACGAAATTTACATAGGACTTACGCACTGTTTAAGATTTTTGCGTCGAACTATTCCCAACGGAGGTTTTGAGATTATGTTTGAAGCGCCAGATGATGTAAAAGAAGACTTTAATCTTTAACAAAATTTGGAGGTTTAAGTAAAGAGTAACTATCAAGTAGCGCGTTTTGTGTTGGAGTAAAATCCCCGTTACAAAACGTAATTGCTGTCTTCTCTACGAGACGCGCAAGGGACGTAGCGGGGCTGCGCCCCGCTACGAATTGTTTTAATTCCAGTCGAGTACGAAAATCTGGTTTTTTATCATCTTGTTACAGTTTGCCCTCAACGGGTTTGCAAAATGTTTTTAGCTTGCTTGCAGTCGTTTGGGTAACTTTGTTTCAATCTCTTCTGCTGATATTTTTACTCGTCCTGGAACTGCCCGTAACATATCTACATATTTGTGAAAGGCTTCAATATCTTGAGGGTTACGGCGTACATATACTAGTAGTTCTTGGCGAGTCATTCCTTCAAAATTTGATTCCGTCATACGTTAATCCCCCATCAATGTCGATTTCTATTTCTATTGTCTCTTCAACAATAATGTAGATGCAACGTGTTCGTTCATCTAACCGAGTCATGTTAATTGCTTTTAACAGATTGCTAGTTTGTACGCACACTCGGTATAACGATTTAAGTTGAGCTATTGTTGGTTCCATTAATTTCTTCAATTTTTAGTCAGAATCAAAAACCACATTACATGAATCACATCTGCGGAATGTGGGTTTAATTGCTGACTATTAGCTTTCAAAAAACACTTGGTGTAAAGATTATGTAGAAAGGGCAGTTATAAACCGCATTTACACAGGCAAAACCCGCTTGCGCGGGTTAAAAAATCTTAATTTTCTCTTAAGCTCTGTTTGTGTAGCTACGAATTCTATTCGCTAGGGCTTAAGTTGATACGTAGGGGTGGACGATCGCCCACCCCGATTAAAATTAGGTAACACCAAAGACAATCACTAAGCCCAAAACAGCTCCAAATACAATCAAGGCATAGAATTGAGCGCGACCGTTTTCTAGGTACTTCAAACCTTCACCACTAACTAGGGTGAAAAAGCCTGTGAGGTTAACAGCACCATCGACTACACGGAAGTCAACTTCCATAACTTGTCTGGCTACGCGACGCAAGCCGAGGACAAAGTAACGATGGTAAATGTCATCAAAGTACCACTTGTTAAGGGATAGCTCGTAAAGCGGTTTGATTTTTTGGGCGATCGCACTAGGGTCAATTTTGCGCGACAAATACATCAGCGAAGCCAATGTAATCCCAATCAAAGCGATTCCCACTGAATTTCCCGCCATAATGTAAAATTCCGTCGGGTTGAACTCGGCGGTTTTTTCCATCACTTCGGCGAGGGTTTCGCTGGGAGGAAAGATAAATTGCTCAAAGTAGTTGGCGTAAGGTGTTCCCACCAAGCCAATCAACATTGAAGGAATCGCCAACACCACTAAAGGCAAAGTCATTGTCCACGGCGACTCGTGGGGAGAATCGCTATGATGCCCATGAGTATCATGTGCCTGTAATTCGCCATGTTTCATCGCCCCAGGACCATAAACAGGGGTTGCTGCTGCTTCTGTCTCTAATTCCAGAACGATTGTGGCTGCTTTTTTGAGTTTCTGCTTGATTTTCTGGTCATTGCCTCTAAAGCTACCTTCAAATGTAGAGAAATACATTCTAAACATATAAAAAGCAGTAATGCCGGCAGTTAACCAGCCGACAAACCAAAGAAGCGGGCTAGCTTGAAAAGCTTCTCCCAAAATTTCATCTTTTGACCAGAAACCTGCAAAAGGTGGGATACCGGAAATTGCCAAGCAACCGATAAAGAAGGTAATTGCGGTAAATGGCATGTACTTCCGCAGTCCCCCCATCAAGCGCATATCCTGCGCCAAAACGGGGTCATGACCAACGACGCCTTCCATCCCGTGAATGACTGAACCAGAACCTAAGAACAGCATCGCTTTGAAATAAGCGTGAGTCATCAGGTGGAAAAGTCCGGCAGAGTAAGCACCTACTCCCATCGCCATCACCATGTAACCGAGTTGGGAGATAGTGGAGTAAGCTAAACCCTTTTTGATGTCGTTTTGGGTTATGGCAATTGTTGCTCCCAAAAAGGCGGTGAATGCCCCAGTGTAGGCAATTACGTTCATTGCCGCTGGGACGTGTTCAAAGACTGGGTACATCCGAGCGATGAGGAAAACACCCGCCGCCACCATCGTTGCTGCGTGGATTAAGGCAGAAATGGGGGTGGGACCTTCCATCGCGTCTGGCAGCCACACATGCAAAGGGAATTGGGCTGATTTGGCAACCGGACCCAAGAAGACTAAAATCGCAAACAAGATGGCGAGGGCATTGCTGATGGAACCTGATTCTACAAGTTGTGCGAGGCGATCGCCCATCACCTGAAAATCAAAGCTTCCTGTCGCCCAGTAAAGCCCTAAAATACCCAACAGCAAACCAAAGTCACCCACGCGGTTGGTGACAAATGCTTTTTGTGCTGCATCTGCTGCTGACTTGCGATCGTACCAAAAGCCGACCAGCAAGTAAGAACACATCCCGACTAGTTCCCAGAATATATAAATCTGGACTAAGTTGGGGCTGACCACCAAACCCAGCATTGAAGAGCCAAATAAGCTGAGATAGGCGTAAAACCTTACATATCCTGGATCGTGAGCCATGTAGCCATCGGTATACACCATGACCAAGAAGGCTACCGTTGTCACAATCACCAGCATCAGGGCTGTTAGGTGGTCAATAGTGTAGCCCATGTTCAGGTGAAAATTGCCTGCTGCCGCCCATTCTATAGTGCGGATATAAGGCGCATGTCCTTGAATTTGGCTCCACAGCAAGACAAACGACAGCCCCATTGCTATCCCCACTAGGGAGATAATGAATGCCGCGTTTAGCTTTCTGGCTGCGTTTGTCACCTGATTCATCGAGATTAACCCTAGACCGACCAGCATTGCTCCTAAAAGAGGTAATACCGGAATCAGCCAGGCATACTGATAGATAACTTCCATCACTGACGCCTACATTTATAATTCTTTACGTTTGCTTTTGACAGTTTTGCCCAAAGGCATCTGTCCTGGTCGCAACTGTTAATAATTGTGACACACACCTTTTAGCATAAAATACCCCACCTGATGGTTGTTAGGTGAGGTAGTTAAGCATGGTTTTAGATTTGGTCAATAATTAATGGTCTATAGTCCATAGTTCAAAGCTTTTTGACTGTTAACTATTGACTATTGACTTCTTTCATGCTGTCCGACAGCCTAAATCAACTATTTTTGGGGTACTGTAGGTTTTTGGGCGATTGGTATAACTAACTTTAATTTTTTCTAGAGCTTGACGTAAATCGTCTCGTCCACGAAAACAGTCTAAACGCTCCCGGACGATACCATTTTCAATCAACAGTAAGGTTGGCAGTGATTTTAGCCGATAAGTGGTAGAAAGTTTAAAATTTTGATCGGCGTTAACTCCAACCAATTTTATTTCTTCGCCACATTGAGTTTTAAACTGCAACAACAGCGGCTGTATTATACGACATAAGCCGCACCAAGGCGCTTCAAAATTTACTAAAACAGGAATTGGAGATTCTAAAACTTCTTGATTAAATGTCCGATCGCTGACCAACAACACCATGATGCCTCTATAATTACAGGGTTTTTATATCAAACTAGCCATCAGCAGAAGTATTTGGCAAGGAATACGGTTCTGCAAATAGACTGTTCCAGGGTACAAATAATTATCCGAAAAACAAGCGCGTTTGTTGTTGCGCTGAGAAAAAAGCCAGCGCGAGGCTTTCACGGTGGCTTTTTTAGATTTTCAACTCCTGACTGCCCCTGGGGAGAGATTTTAAACTGTTTTGTCATTTAGTTTGTAATGAAGGTAATTGAAGCTTCAATTACTACCTTTTCTAAATCTCGCTTTTGATATTACGTCCCCCAATGACATCTGCACTCCCACTAATGCTACGGGGAATTGGATAGCAATTGAGAAGATTAAATCTTCATCTTCTGCTATTAGGGTGTACCTAAAATAACCATTGTACCTTACTACTTGCTTCAAGCAATAGGGGGTGTGACCACCAAAGTAGACCGATAAAACCAGCGACTCCTAAATAAGCCAGGCGGAGAAATTCTTGCCATTTAAGAGATTGACGGCGATCCAGAACAGCTAAAAAAGGAATAATTGAAGTTCGCTGTTTGACGATTTCAAAGGCTTCACCGTAACGCGATCGCATACGCCGATCGCCATGCCAAACTCCAAATAAGTGGTGTAACACCAATCCCACTGAGGTAACAAGAGTAAAGCTTGTACCGAGCCAGAGGGTATGAGCAACACACCAAATTATCTGCCCAACCATCTGCGGATGACGGGTAATCCGAATAATGCCCGTTTCGTAGAGGTGGACGGAGGGCTTTTGAATGGCAGCAATTTCTAGTAGATTGAATGTAGCTGGATACAAAAACAAAAACGAAATCGCTGAAAGCACCCAAACTACTGGCTTGATTCCTGGCACACCTTGGAGTTGCCAAAGTTGCCAGCCATCATAACGGTGGTTAATAAAGTAAACGATTAAAATTACAGCTAAAGGCAAGCTGAGTAACGCAAAGAATACGCGATAGAGCCTTGGTCCAATTTGTTTTTCGGCATACGGACGCAAAGCTGCTCCTCCACTGTGAGCGATCGCAAAAACTATTTGTAACCCCAGCATGACAAAATGACTGTTGGTTAACCAAGTGCTCAACATCATATAAACAGGTGAAGTAATTTAAAGAAAACGCCCATTAAGTACAACCAATACCACAAAGTATTCAAAAGGGGACTTTCGTCAAGATGTTGTGCTACTGTCTTTTTCGATTAAAGCTCCAAGTTTAAGATGCAATAAATTGCATTCGCCGTTTTTTGGTGAAATACTAGTTTTTTGCTCTATAACTGCTCATGCTCATGGATTTTGTGGGTTTAGCCTTATGTCTGACCTTCCTTTCACTTTAGATCAATTGCGTATTCTCAAAGCGATCGCCGTAGAAGGAAGCTTCAAGCGTGCCGCTGATAGTCTCTACGTCTCTCAGCCCGCTGTGAGTTTACAAGTTCAAAACCTAGAACGGCAACTAGATGTACCTTTATTCGACCGTGGAGGACGTCGCGCACAATTAACCGAGGCGGGGCATTTACTTCTGAGTTATGGTGAAAAAATTCTCACCCTATGTCAAGAGACTTGCCGCGCGATCGAAGATTTACAAAATCTCCAAGGTGGAACTTTAATAGTCGGTGCTTCTCAAACTACTGGCACCTATCTGTTGCCCAAAATGATTGGCATGTTCCGACAAAAATACTCAGATGTGGCTGTGCAGTTGCATGTCCACTCTACCCGTCGGACAGCCTGGAGTGTCGCTAATGGACAGGTAGATTTGGCAATCATCGGCGGCGAGATTCCCGGCGAACTGGCAGAATCTTTGGAAATTGTTCCTTACGCCGAGGATGAATTAGCGCTGATTTTACCTGTTTTTCATCCTTTTGCCAAACTAGAAACGATTCAAAAAGAAGACCTATATAAATTACAATTCATTGGTCTGGATTCTCAATCTACTATTCGCAAGGTAATCGATCAAGTGCTAGCACGCTGCGACATCGATGCAAGGCGTTTTAAATTTGAAATGGAACTCAATTCCATAGAAGCAATTAAAAATGCCGTGCAATCTGGCTTGGGGGCTGCTTTTGTTTCTACTAGTGCGATCGCTAAAGAATTACAAATGGGTGTGCTACACCGCGCTCCAATTGAAGATGTTGTTGTCAAGCGAACACTGTGGCTCATTTTTAATCCCAATCGGTATAGATCAAAGGCAGCCGAAGCCTTTAGCCGAGAAATTTTGCCCCAGTTTGCTACCCCAGGATGGAATCAAGATGTGTTAAAATTCTCACCAAAAAACATTGTCGTCAGTACATTGGATATAGCGATGCCAAACTCTGATTAAAGCTAAGATTTTGTCAAGAGTCAACAGTCAAGAGTCAAAACTAGGACACTGATGTCGATGGGTATATTGAAGGAAAATCCGCAATAGCAAAATTCTATCTAAAGGTAGTACAACCCTTATGTGGATGATTACCACCGCAATTACCGTGTCCTTTTAAAGGTAAATATTCGCTAATAAATATATGCTTGACTATTGACTATTGACTTTGGACTATTGTCTTGGACAAAGGACAACAAACCAAAAAAAATGGAAGTTTACTGCACTCGTCCACGCTGCCCTCGTCCACAAAATTATTTTACGGATTTAGACGATAACATAACTTTGAAAACAATACAGCAAAAATACTGTACTACTTGTGGAATGCCGCTGTTACTGGATGGACGATATGTACCGCTGAAATTGTTGGGTAGAGGGGGTTTTGGAGCCGCTTTCTTAGCACGCGATCGCCGAATTCCCGGAATGCGTCAATGTGTAGTTAAGCAATTCCAACCAGCGGGAAATTTAACCTCAACTCAACTGCAACTGGCACAACAGTTGTTTGAACGAGAAGCAGATGTTTTAGCGCAGATAGGCAACCAAAATGAACAAATTCCTGACTTATTTGCTTATTTTGAAATAACAGTTAAAAGCTGGCAATCAGAACAGCAAGAGCAATTTTTTTATCTGGTACAAGAATTTATTGATGGACAAAATTTAGAGGAAGAATTAGCTCCTAGAGGTACATTCACTGAAGAAGAAGCGTTAGAAGTACTGCGAGAAATTCTCAAGGTGCTAAAGTTTGTTCATAATGAAGGCATTATCCACAGAGATATCAAACCCTCTAATATTATGCGCGATCGCCACGGCAAATTATACTTGCTAGATTTTGGCGCAGTGAAGCAAGTAACAAATGCCCCATCAGGTTCTTCTACCGGAATATATTCTATGGGATTTGCACCTCCTGAGCAAATGTCTGGAGGTCAAGTATATCCGTCTACAGATTTATATGCTTTAGCTGTAACAATTCTCACCTTACTCACAAAAAAGGAAGCAATTCAGCTATTTGATGGTTATAGCAATCAGTGGAAATGGCGATCGCTTGTATCTATCAATTCAGGTGTTGCTGATATCTTAGACAGAATGCTTTTGCCAGCTGCAAATCAACGCTTTCAGTCCGCTCAAGACGTTCTTTCGGCGTTAGATTCACTTTCTATACCCCCAACACAACTACGTCCCACTAAACCATCTGTAGCAAAGTTATCGTCGCAAACCCAGCCACCACAAGCACCTATTGTTCCCCCACCACCGACAAAACCAGCATTTTCGACAATCGAGTTGTTAAGTGGTGCAGCGTTTAGTGGATTTGAGGGTGCATTGATTGCGATCGCTCTTTTAAGTCTAGTAAAATCGCCAATAATCACTTTAGCTGTTTCCGCCATAATTTTAGGTATACTGATTTTTGCCCAAACACGGCGATGGATTGAAAAGCTTGATTTGTTAATTATTGGCGGAATTTCTTTTGCGCTGATCTATTTTGTACCCTTTTTACATGCTAGTCTTAGCTCTGGGCAAGTTGTAATTTTCGCAGTTGCAGCCGGGTTAATAGCCATTGCAGTTACAGCAATATTTCGTCTGATATATAAATTATTATCTTTGATATTTTAATAGCATAGAAAAAAGTACAAGCGATCGCCGAAGGTGAAATTTGACACAAGCGATCGCTAATTTGATCTTTTTTGAATTCAAAATTCATGCATTCAGAAAAATTTTTTTTAATTGGAGAGAAGCGACTTGGACATTTTTTCAATCCAATCTTGTATAATCGGATTCACTAGCTCCGGTGCTTCATCTTGAGGACAATGCCCAACACCTTCTAAAGGAATAAACTTTACCACTTTTGGGAAATTAGCTAACTCTTTACCTAACTCAAACGGTTCCCAAGGATCAGCTGTTCCCCATAAAATAAGTGCCGGACAAGGTAGCAGAGGTAAAAGGTCTTCAGGTAGAGGACCTGTAGAATAAGCTGTAAAGGCAAGAAACACAGCTACAGCACCCGGATCGCTTACTGGTGTCATCAAGATATCTATTAACTCGTCTGTCACTGCCTCAGAATTGACATAAGCTTTGAGGAGAATTGAGCGCACTGTTTTCGGCTGGGCAATTTGATTAAAAAAGAACTTGCCAACAGGTTTGATAGATAGCAGGCGTTGCAATAAGGGCGTTCCGGCGCTACGATACCAAGGTAGTGTCTCTCGTTTGCGATCGTGTAATAGCCGTAAAGAGCAATTCAGCAAGGCAACTCCTAATGCCATATCTGGGTTATCCACCGCTGCTTGCATGACCACAATACAGCCTACAGAATTTCCCACAAAAAAAGCGGGTTCTCCCACTACTTCCCGGCAAAAATCAGCGATTTGCTGTCCCCAGGTTTCAAACGTGTAGGCAATCTCTTCACCCGGTTTGGGTTTATCCGAAGCACCAAAGCCAATCAAATCAATAGCATACACACGGCAATTTTCCGCCAGTACAGGGATATTCTTCCGCCAATGTCCCCAAGAGGCTCCAAAGCCATGTACCAAGACTACAGCCGGTCCAGCGGTTCCTTGGGTTTGATAGCAAATGGAAAAACCTTGCCAAGTCCAGGTTTTTGTTGCAGGTAGTTTGGTTGTCGATTGGATCATAGAAAATTTAACGATATTGCGCTCATTCCCCACCTTCAATGTACTCATGATGTAGAGACGTAGCAATGCTACGTCTCTTGGGGTTGTGGGTAACGCCAGTTTTATGTCTAATAGACATCTCCAGATTCATACGTAAAGACGTTCCGGCGGAACGTCTCTACAAGGGTTTCGGGTAACGCATAATTAAATTCGGTCGATGTCTAATATAAAACTTTAAAATACAGCAGATTTCACTCCTTATGAGGTACATGCGTAAAATCCAAAACCCGCTCTGAGACGTTCCGCCGGAACGTCTCTACGTGTATTTCAAAAATCAAATATTAGTCCTATAAGATAGCTCTTACTTTTTGATAGAAATAGTGCATTCATAAGTGAGATTGTGTCAGTATTAGGAGTTACATCTTATCTAAACTGAGGAAACTTTTTGTCATGTTGGCACAAACTTCTACTTCTGTAATGCCATTTCTTGGCAGTGACGTGGCTACTAATTATGATACATCAAAAGTAGTAATATTGCCCATTGCTTACGAAGCAACAACCACTTATCGCCGGGGCTGTGAAAATGGTCCAGATTCGATACTGGAGGCTTCTCATCAGGTGGAATATTACGATGAAGAACTGGATAGAGAAACTGGTTGCGAAGTCGGAATTTACACTCATCAAACAATTGCGGACACCCGCGAAGGTAATATCACTGCCGAGGAAATGCTAAAAGTTACCGAAGAAACGGTTTCTAAGTTTATTGGCGATCGCAAATTTGTGATTGCTTTGGGTGGCGAACACAGTATTACTGCGGGAATTGTCGAAGCATATCGTAAAGCTTATACAGAACCTTTTACGGTAGTGCAAATTGATGCTCATGGTGACTTACGTCACAGTTATGAAGGGTCAATTCACAATCATGCTTGTGTAATGCGGCGAATTGTCGATATGGATTTACCCACCGTCCAAATTGGCATTCGGGCGATTTGTAAAGAAGAAGCTGACTTAATCAAAGATAAACAACTAACTGTTTTTCGAGCGCGGGAAATTGCTAACGAACCAAATTGGACCGAACGAGCAATTTCGGCGATTCAGACAGAGAATGTTTTTCTCACCATTGATTTAGATGGCATCGATCCTACCTTAATTCCCGGCGTTGGTACTCCAGAACCGGGCGGTTTAAATTGGTATGCTTTGATGACCTTTTTGCAACGCGTTTGTGAAAAACATAATGTCATCGGCTGTGATGTGATGGAATTAGCACCCCTTGTAGATTCAGTAGTTTCACAATTTACGGCAGCCAAATTGGTCTATAAAATTATTGGGTATCAAGCATCAGCTAAGGGTTGGTTTGAAGTTGGAACATAACGCTGAATGTGACTATATTTTTTGTTTTTAGTTCCTTGGTGGTGAAAGAAGATGAATATACTAGAAATAATTGACACTCCTGTAGGAAGCTACGCACCAGATTTTGAATTGCCAGGAATCGACAAACAAGTACACCATCTTCGGCGTTATCTTGAAAAGTTCCGTGCTGTCGGCGTCATTTCTATGTGCAACCAATGTCCTTATGTCAGGTTGTATATAGATAGGCTAAAAGAAATTCAAGCGGAATTTGCTGAACAAGGTTTTTCGCTGATTGGCATGAATGGCAGTGATGGTAATGAAAATCCCACGGAAAGCTTTGAGAATATGCAAGCTTTTGCCCTCATGCATGAGTTGAACTTTCCCTATTTATGGGATTCAACCCAAGATACAAGCCGCAGCTTTGGAGCGCTGGTTACACCAATGGCTTTTTTGATCGATAAAGATGGTGTAGTCCGCTACAAAGGGCAAATCGATGATAATCCGGAAGATTCCCGGTTTGTGAAAGAGCAATATCTAAAAAACGCGATCGCCTCTTTATTTCAAGGTGAAGAAGTTTACATTACGCAAACTCCACCTGTTGGTACTTGCCTAATCTGGCGGAATTAGAGACAGAAAGTCACCCCCACTGCTATCTTAAGTTGGAGGCAATTGCAACTTTTTGATAAAGCGTAACTTCATGGGAACAAATTACCGACGGGTTTTACTTAAACTAAGCGGTGAAGCCTTGATGGGCAACATGGGCTATGGAATTGATCCAGAAGTGGTGAAAGAAATAGGACAAGAGGTAGCAGAGGTGATAGCCACAGGCGTGCAAATCGCCATTGTTGTGGGCGGTGGTAATATTTTTCGTGGCGTCAAAGCGGCGTCAGCGGGCATGGATCGGGCAAACGCTGACTACATCGGCATGATTGCCACGGTAATGAATGCCATGACGCTGCAAGACTCCCTGGAACGAATAGGGGTCGAAACGCGGGTACAAACAGCGATCGCTATGCAAGAAATAGCCGAACCGTATATTCGTCGTCGTGCCATCCGTCATCTTGAAAAAGGACGGGTGGTAATTTTTGGCGCTGGTTCTGGAAATCCTTTCTTTACTACCGATACGACTGCCGCATTAAGAGCCGCAGAAATTGATGCTGAAATAATTTTTAAAGCAACCAAGGTAGACGGAGTGTACGATGCTGACCCCCATATCTATCCTAATGCCAAACGCTATCAAAGCCTTACTTACGCCCACGTTTTGGCTCAAGATTTGCGGGTAATGGATAGTACCGCGATTGCTATGTGTAAAGAAAACAACATTCCCATACTTGTATTTGATTTATCGGTGCGAGGTAATATTCAACGAGCAATTATGGGAGAATCTATCGGCACCCTTGTGGGAGGTTCTTGTGAAATTAGATGAAGCTGAGAGTACGATGCAAAAGACCGTTGAGTCAACTCAACGAGCTTTTAACACGATTCGCACTGGTCGCGCCAATGCGAGTCTATTAGATAAGGTGATGGTGGAATACTACGGTACTCCCACATCGATGAAATCACTGGCAAACATTAGCACGCCAGATTCGACAAGTATTACGATTCAGCCTTACGATCGCAATACCATGAACTTGATCGAAAAGGCAATTTCGATGTCGGATGTTGGTTTAACCCCCAACAACGACGGTTCTGTGATTCGGCTGAATATTCCGCCCTTGACAAGCGATCGGCGTAAAGAATTTGTCAAACTCGCCGCCAAATATGCTGAAGAAGGGCGCGTTGCCATTCGCAACATCCGCCGCGATGCCCTAGACTCAATTCGCAAGCAGGAGAAAGCCTCGGAAATCTCTGAGGATGAAGCCAAAGACCAGCAAGACCAATTGCAAAAAATAACCGACAAGTACACCGCCAAAATCGGCGACTTGTTGGCAGAAAAAGAAAAAGACATCACCACTGTCTAAAGTCTGAAGTATGAAGGCTGAAGGTTAATTTATGAATTTTTCAACCTTCATACTTTCTTAGATGTTTATTAAAACTTTATAAAGTATCGTAGTGTATGGGCTAAAAATTTGTCATCAGTGGAAGTAATGAGTTGTAATTTAGTAGCGATTACACTCATTAAATAATTTAGATGACATAAAAAACATATTTAAATTCAGGACTTACGCACGGACTACATATTTCCGTCCCTATCGACGTGAGGAAGCAATCTCAAAGTCTTGTTTTCTGGTAACGAGTGCGTAAGCCCTAAAATTGTTTAAAGTTATTAGGACTTACGCAAAAATCAATGTTCTTCAGGAGCAAAAATTCAGCCATATGTATGATTGCATCATCGTCGGCGCCGGACCTGCTGGTGGAACAGCGGCTTACCATTTAGCCAAGCAGGGACGTTCAGTATTAGTTTTAGAAAAAGAATCTTTGCCAAGATATAAACCCTGTGGCGGAGGAGTATCGCCTGCGATCGCCAAATGGTTTGACTTTGATTTTAGTCCTGCAATTTCTCTGAAAGTTGACGAATTGCGCTTTACTTGGAAAATGGGCGATCCTGTAGAAACCAAAATAGAGACTATCGAGCCTGTCTGGATGGTGCGACGCGATATTTTTGACTATTTCCTAATTCAGCAAGCGCTTCTTCAAGGTGCTGAATTAAAAGATTCTACGGAAGTAACTGGAATTGAATTTAAAAGCGATCGTTGGCAAGTTAATACAGCTAACGGTTCGGTTACTGGTCGCTATTTAATCGCCGCTGATGGTGCCAAGGGACCGATGGCAAAATGGTTAGGTTTCAAAGAACGCAAACGCCGTTTAGCAGGGGCTTTAGAGGTAGAAGTTCCGGCAGTTGTGGAGAATAAATCTACAATTCACTTCGAGTTTGGTATGGTCAAAAACGGCTATATCTGGAACTTCCCGAAAGCTGATGGTTATTCGATTGGTGTCGGTACTTTTATCGGTGGAGAAGCTCAAGATTTTAAGAAAATTTTGGATGAGTACGGAAAAAGCTTTGGTCTAGATGTTAAAGCTAGCAAGCAATACGGTCATCCTATTAGTTTATGGGATGGTAATCAAAAACTGCATACTCAAAATGCGGTTTTAGCAGGAGAAGCAGCTTGTGTAGTTGATCCGATGACAGCAGAAGGTATTCGTCCCTCTATTTTTAGCGGTTTGTTGGCAGCTGGAGCGATTCATCAAGCGCTTTCTGGTGATGCGATCGCTTTAGAAAATTATTCGGATGCGATTAGCGAACAATGGGGTGCTGATATGGCTTGGGCGCAAAAGTTAGCTGGAGCATTTTATCGCTTTCCGGGTGTTGGTTACAAAGTCGGCGTCAAGCGTCCTTCTGGTAGCCAAATTATGGGTAGAATCCTGTGTGGGGAATTGCGTTATGGCGACGTTGTGAATCGTGCGCTGAAGCGTTTGGTTCCGATTCCTGGTTTTGGCGGGTAATTGAGAGTCACTCAAAGCCCCTCAGACTGGAAGTCTGGGGCTACACAAACAAAGCCCATCTTCATGGGCTAAATACAAAAAAACAAATTCTAGCCTGCGTGTGCCTGCTTCGTCCGTGTAGCCAAGGCTTCCAGCCTGAGGGGCTTTTAACAAACAATGTAGCCAGAACTCACGAACTCAGTGGCTCCATTAATCCACGTCTTACTGCTTCGCTGAATGCAACAGTTGCTATAGCATTGAACTAACTTCTGCACCTCTTGATAATTGCCGCCTTTCCAGACCGGACCAACTGTATGAATAACCCACTGTGCGGGGAGGTTATAACCTTTGGTAATTTGTGCTTCCCCTGTCGCCCAGTCCTGATTGAGTTCACTACATGCTATTTTTAGTTCAGAACCAGCTGCTCTGTGAATGGCAAAATCTACACCACCACCACCTGAAAACCATAAATCAGTACAGTTAACGATCGCATCCACCCGTTGTTGAGTAATATCCCCTTCAACGACTCTGATTCTACTTTTGACAGAGTAAAGAGAATCTATATTTAGTGGAATCTTCAAGTTGATTCCAGCAACATTTATTTGTTTTCCCTGCTGTTGATAAACTTTGCTGAATTCGCTAGCTGCTCGTTTGATGTCATTACGAACAAAACTTGCGATCGCACGAGAATAAATCAACAGTGGCTCAAACCCAGCTAACGGTTCGGCAAAAGTCTCTACAATTGACGCCATGCGAACCCACTCAGCTTTTTCCTCTAATTTCAACTTTGCAAGAACAGATGCAATTTCTCGCGCTGCTTCACCAGGTTTTGTATAAGCTAACGCCGTCCAAGTCTGAACTTGAGCAAAATCACGCATATCTGGATCGTGACTCTCAAGCTGTTGTTTTACATAGACAAGCAAAAAATCAGACAATTCATGAATTCGCTTTTCTCCAAAGCGGGGATTCACTTTCAATTTTTTCAGCAATGCATTTCGCACCTCTATTTCCATTTCATAAAGTTCATATCCCACCTCATCACAAAGGCTGGAAAGTAACAAATCTGCCACAGCTAGCCAGGGAATTTTCAGTGCTTCACCGTGAATATCGCGTTGAAAGTTCGCCCACAAGCGATAAAGCAAATCGGGTGTCAGCGCTAAGGGAAAAGCAGCATGATAAGCGAAATCGAGATGCGCTTCACCAAAGCGTTGGTGAAAAGCTTCTATTCTACGAGTGACGACTTCTGGCTTCATCTGCTTTTCTAAACTAAAGTTTTCGATAAAGAACCCTCAAAGGGTTGCAATAAAATTCCGAGAATCTTATCGACTGCATTAATGTAATATTCGATCGCGTCGATGGACAATATACTTTGTTCTAAAGTCAAAAACTTCCAACTAGTTCCAGTTGTAACTGCTCCATAAATGACTTTAATATCACTTCCTGCTTTTTGATTAAATATTTGACCAGCAACCATTGTGGCAGCGCATTGCCCCAACCCAGCAATTATATTTTCGTTTTTCGCTTCAATCACTGTAAGCACTGGAGCGCTGATAAAATATTGCTCACTAGATGCGCTGAGGATAAAGTCACAAAAACCTGATAGTCCTTGAGCGGGATCAACATTAAATTCTGTTCCAGAAAATAAGCCGATTCGATAATCCAACTGTCGCCTGACTTCAGATAGAATTGGAGCAATGAGAAACTCAGAACGAGCTTTTTCGCTGTTAATGGCAGTTGCCAAAGTTAGATTTTCAGCCAGCACACGTTGTAGTAAATCAGATGGTTTCACCCCCGCTACATTCCCAAACAAATTTCGAGTCTCGTTCAGAGTTAAGCCAAATGCATTTCTTGCTTTAACGAGAGTAAAATCACTGTATGCCATAAAAAGAGCGTAGAAGCTCTGCTTCTTGTCGTGAGACATCGCCTTCTATTTTAATTGTGTAGCATCACTTGCCGTCCTCGCAAAATAGCGATCGCACTATCCAACCCTTGACGGCTCAATTCAAACATCGGTACTAAACGGGCAATTTCACCCGCAGTCGTCCCAAACCAGCGCTGTGTCGCCATCGGATTGACCCATGCTATATAACGAACTCGTTGCTTTAACTGGTATAAAAACTTTTCTGTCAACTCGATCCTTTCTAAACTATAACCACCCCGCGCCGCTCCCGCATCACTAAAAATCAACACAGCGGAACACTCTGGACGCAGTTTAGCCAGAAAATCTAATACAGGTTCAGCTTTTTGGCGAGCCGTATCTCTGTAAATATACTTGGTTGGGCAGTTATGGAAGTAATAAATACCAGCTTTTCCTAAGCGTCCTCCGCGCACTGCCGTTTCTGCCAATCGCTGGGAAAGGGCGTGAAATGGTACCATTGAGCCTTTTTGGTCAATCAATAACTGTAATTCTGTGCGATTTACTCGACTGGGAACCATTACAGGCTCTAGCAACATTCCCTGTTGTCCAATCCGCTCAATTGTTGCTTCTACATCAAATTCTGTGGGCAAACCTTGCCGCACGAAACGCCGCAAATGTCGCCAACTTTGCTTCATCTGGCGTCGTGTGACGGGGAAATATTCATCGGTTTGGGTGAAGCGATTTTCAGCAATTTCATCATAGCTGTTAGTAGTAATTTGTACTGCTTCAGCTACTTGCATTTCCTCTTCCACTTCGATTAATTCTGATGAAATGGTTACGGAAACAGGTGTATTTTCGGTTTGTTCGGGTTTGGGTTGAAAGCTGGACTTAGTAGTTTTTGTGTGTAAATTGTCTGCTTTTTCAGTTAAGGTGGGAGCTGGAACAAAAGCGCTGATTACTTGTTGAAAGTGATAATTAAATAGGTGTTCCTCGTCCTTCGATTTCACCCACAAGGTTCGGCATAGTTCCGCTAATGCCTCTTGGTTAGTTGTGCCAAAGCCTTTTTGTAAAGCTTCTAGAATCAGGCGATACTCATCAATACCCAGTGGTAAGCCTGCCTCTCGCAGCCGCGTAAAGAGGTCAAGTAGGGGTAATTCTTCTGGGGTAGTGGTCGCGAATTGTACTTGGGCAGTTTTCATAGAATACCTGGCGATTAGAAATCGCGGCTACACAAACGAAGTCCGCCTTTCCTACGGAACGCCAAGGGCGAACGCGGACTAAAGATAATATTATGTTCTGATAATTAACATTAATAAAAATATCGCAACCCTCGTAGAGACGTTCCGCCGGAACGTCTTTACATTACGATCGCTCTTCACTATAACGTCGATAATCATCCCAACTCTTCAGCAATACCCCTGGATACAAAAGTTCTATTTTTAACTTGTTGAGAATTTCGTCGTCGGAATTGTGCTTGAGTAGCATGTCCATCCAATCCATCAACTCGCTGGTACTTACTTTTTTGCCTGCGTCTCCTTTGTCTTGTTGCATCTGGTTGCGAAGATTAATAAAGCGATCGATAATTGCATCCAGTAATGCTAAACGGGGATCGGAAAAAGGAAAGCGAGCTTTAATTATCTTGATCAAATCCTCCCGTTGCGGAAATTTGACGTAGTGAAACAAACAGCGACGCAAAAAGGCATCGGGTAAGTCTTTTTCGTCGTTACTAGTAATAAAGACTATCGGTGTCACTTTCGCGTAAATTTTCTTGATAGGGCTGGTTTGTTTTACCTCTATTACCTCAAACCTTTTCTCATCAAGCTCTAACAGCAAATCATTTGGAAAATCGATATCAGCTTTATCAATTTCATCAATCAGTACAACTGTGCGGCGTTCGTTGCGAAAAGCACGTCCAAGCGGTCCCCATTCAACGTAAGCATCAGCATTTTTTGCTTGTTCTGCGGCATCTTTATCTATCCCAGAAGCAGCAAGTTGTGCATCTCGTAACCTGCCAACTGCATCGTAAGTATACAGCCCATCCCGCGCTCGACTGGTAGATTTGACGTACCAAGCTTCATAAGGCAAATTTAGCTCGTAAGCGACAGCACGCGCTAATTTTGTTTTGCCACAACCGGGTTCACCTTTTAATAATAAAGGACGTTCGAGAGCGATCGCTAAATTCACGGCTTCTACCAATTTCTCACCGGGCAAATATGGATACAAAAGTTGCCCTGTTAGCTTATCTTGCTCTTTTGCTTTGGGCTGTTTATCCTTGTCACCAGTGTATTTCAGCCGCTCGTCTACAGCTTTAACCACCTATCCTCTCCTTGCTCCCAACTATAACCACACAACCCAAAAATTTCGGCAAACACGCGTTCTGGAATGCCTTCACTGTTTTCTAGAATTACCTTAACTGTGTATTCAATTTTTTTAGTCATTTTTGTGGGTAGTGCATCAATTGCATTTTCCATCCAGTTAACTAACACTTGATCGCAAAGAAGATCAATAATCGGCAGTCTTATAGGAGTACAAGGTTGCCAAAGTGTTTCAAATTCATCTGCAAACGCGATATTCCAGGAGTTGACACAACCATCCTGATCAACTAAAAACATCAATAAAAAAAACTCGTTGCTTGAATAAATCGCTTCTTGAGTTGAGTTTACCAGGGGAAGCCAAAATTCGCGGATCAATTCCTGCAAATAGTCTTCCTCAATGCAATCCATATCGTGAAAAACCAGGATGACGTGTTGATTTTTCAATTGACATATCACATTTCTGGCAATTTCCGGCAATGAATAGTCTTGTACTTGCATCTGACGACCAAATTCACGCCATAATGCTTTGATGTCAGTTCTAAATGCTTTGCGGGAGAGGTGAAATTGAATTGGTGGAGTTACCGAACCATCAGGTATTGCCTGTAATAAGCGTTTTAAAAGAAATATTTGCCCGTGTTCCGCTGAACCATGAACCAAAAAAGCTCCGATACGGTTTTGTTCAATAAATTCTCGGAATAAGCGCACCTGCTTGATATAATTCAACCGAAACAGTTCAATGTGTATTCGCTCACTTTCTAGATTATCAATTTGTTTGACGAGGCGATCGCGTTGTGCTTCAAAATGCTTAATTTCCTGCTCTAGCTGAAAAGCCACTGAAGTACCTGCCTCAATTGCCGAATTAGTCCGCAAGCGTTGTATTTTCTTGCTAAGTAGCTCGTACTGTTGTTGAAGTTCTTCGCGTTTGCGCTGTAAGTGTTGAACTGAGGACATTTCTTTCGATTCAGAAATTGCGATTATTGAAGTTTGTTTTCTAGCTCCTTAATCTGTTGATCAAGTTGTTTCATTTGATTTTCAGTTCCTTCCTTCTCCTTTTCCAACTGAAACTGTACAGCAGTACCAGCTTGAATTACTAAATCCATACTTAGACGCTTAAGTTTCTCCCTTAACAGATTGTACTGTTCTTCAAGGCTTTCAAGTTCTTGTGAAATTCGTCGTCGCTGTCCTGGGGTTAAGTCAGTCGGTGCTTTGTCCTTAGGTGTTACCTGTTGGACAGAAATATTTGTTTTATAAATAACTGGTTTAAGATGTTCTGGAATGCCTTGTAGTCGAATTTCTACGCAGCCAAACTCATAAGCATCTTCAATAGAACGATTTGCAGCTAAAGCCTTATAAAAACCAACTGCAAAAGCGATCGCAGCTTTATCTCCAATCGCGTCATTCATCCCAATCACAAACGGAATATATTCGGCGATCGCTTTTGCTTGAATTTCTGAATAGCACGCATTCATTACCACACAATTAATGCTTTGTGCAAATAATTTAAACATTGCCGCTAAAGCATCAGGTTTGACGGCTTGAACTTTGCCGACTTCATTCTCAAAGCACAATTCGCCGGTACTTTTACCATGTCCGGAAAAATGCACAATCTGCGGTTCAACTTCAAATATAGCCTGAGTAATATCCCCGACGCGCACCGACTCATGCTGTTCTATTTGAAACTTTCCTGGCTCTTGACGCAATCTTGCTTTAATATCGCGCAACTCTTGCCCTAAGCGTAATCGAGATTCATCACTAGGATCGGCAGTGAGAAACAGAATTTTGATTTGGCTATCGTTCATGACTTTTTAGACGCTGGATTGGCAACTTAATTGATACGGGAATGAGCGCAATAACTCTCCCAAACTCTTATTTCTCTGTGTACTCTGTGTCCTCTGTGGTTCGTTTTTTTTATGACGAGTGCCTAATACCATTTCTGTGTGAAGATGCGCCTAATTTAGCCCACGCAGGTAAGCTCTCGTTCGTTTAGCCGCGAGTTTACTCGTCGGGTTATTAAGCGCAGCCTCATAAAGAATTGGTATAAGTTCTATAGCGTTTCCTAATCACTTGAGGTACATTATAGCCCCCTCCACGAAGAGCGGGGAGGGGGTTGGGGGTGGGGTTCTTGTATCTCACTCAAACGAGAAGTGCTATATTTACCTACAAAGGGAAATAGCCTCTTTCCCGACTGGGGATGAGCGGTAAACCGCTCAGTACGAATTTAATTTATTAAATATAGGCAGAGAATTAACCCTGTTAGTAGTAAACAAACAATTCCCGCAGCACCGGCTAGGGGTTTTTTATTTTTACCAGTCAACCACTCAGGGACTTTACCAGTATAAGTAATTAACTCTGCTGTGTCTAGGCAAGCGATCGCCCATACCCATCCTGCGTGCAATCCCCAAGCTAAACCTAAATTTCCGCTACAGCTAAACCGTGCCAATACTAGCACCATTCCCATTAACCACAGTCCGGGTAATTGCGGTATAGTTTCACGTCGTTCCCAAACTAAATGTAATAAAGCAAAAATCAAGCTAGAAATAACTGCTGCCACCCAAACTGGGTAATCCTGCGCTAGTTGAGTGAATAAAAAACCTCGAAAAATCAATTCTTCTATACCACCAACAAACAAAGCGACCAAAAAAATAGGTAGCAAAATAGATCGCAAAGACGCAAAATTTTGCGTCTCTACATTCTCTTGCCAACTGCACCATGAAAGCCAAAATTGACCACCAAAGACAACAGCTAAACTCAAGACTCCCAAAACAAAACCCAGTCCTAAAGAACCCAAAAGGGAAATATTTACATTAAAGCCATAATTTGAAAAAGATGTATTAGTGAGCCAATTTATACCCCAAAGAATAAAAGGTGCTAATAAATAAAGGGAAATTAATAAAGGCAATTTTTGTTCTGGTTGCAAAGGTTTGCCCAGTTGCAAATTCAGTGCTAATGCCGATACTATTGCTACTGGGAACCAGCATACTATCCAGCCAACAAAAAAAGCCATCAGTACAACTATTACTGGTGCATTTTCGAGAAATGGCAATAAAGTGTTCATTGATGGCTCAAATGATGATATCGAAACAGACACCAACAAATACGACACACTTCTTGCAAACATAGATTTCTTGTTTTTTAATCAAGTTTCTACCAAAATAGATATCTCCATAAATCAATTATGCGTTGCCCGGAACCCTTGTAGAGATGTAGCATTGCTACGTCTCTACCTATGACTCTGGAGATGTCTAATGCGCTATTTCTACAAGATGTTTAATCGTATTTTTTTGACTTGACACAATTGTTAAACAGAATGTGTTAATTTTCCTTGCATAGAGAACAGGTTGTCAAGCATTTAGCTTGAACCTATACCTAAATCCGAAAAATTTATTCCTCGTCGTCTTCATCTTCTTCGTCTTCGTCTTCCTCTAATTCTAATTCTTCATCTGCCTCGGTCAATTTTTTATCACCTTCACCAACTTGAATCAGGTGAATATGCTTGTATCCCAGCTTAATTTCAAACTCATCACCTGACTTTAAGCCCATTGCTTTGGTGTAGGTGGCTCCAATCACAATCTGACCATTTTGATGTACGCTAACACGATAGGTCGGTTCACGCCCACGTCCATCTTTTGGGGCTTCTGGACTGAGAGGAATTCCTCTAGCTGATAGCAAAGCATCGTAGAAATCAGTCAGGTTTACTCGTACCTGACCACCTTTAGTAGTCGTGTAATAGCCACATTGCTTGGCTCTTTCTCTTCGTGGTAAAGTGGAAAGCTCTTTCACCTTAGCGAGCAATGTTTTTCCAGTTAATGGCGCGGTTGCGGTTTCAATCATTAGGCTCAAATTATCCTTAGTCTCTCCAAACTAATAAACGATATTGTTTCATGCCAGTATTTGGCTTTTTGACACCTACACAAAGCTACTTAAGACTCTAGGATAAGAGGTGAATTCCTGCTTATATAAAGCCATCAGATTCTAGTGAAAAACTAGTGTAGGTTTTCCAAAGAGTTTGCGGTGTAGATGTTCTTCACGCTCAACTCTTGTTTTCACCACCAACAGACGAGCAGCTTGCATCTGAGTAGTGGGAGTTATTTCTTTATATTCGTTCTATTCTCTCGCCCACAATAGATTAGAGGTTCTGGTTGTCACAAACATTAATTTCGGTGAGTGTACGGTATTTTTAACCATTCTTTGCCATCAAGAGAGTAAAATAATTTTCTCTTGGAGCGCTAATACGGTGGTGTAATCTCAAGCCCCGTTGACAAATTGCGTAGGTTCTACTACTAGAAATAAGTCGTAGACCAACGTAAATGCAGGCTTTTAAGTTTCGGCGAAGTGCCTTTGTTACTTTTGAGTAGTAAGTTTTTCGTCTTCCTCATCTAAGCGTTTCTTAAAACAGCATAGTATTTGCATACGGTTCTTGTGGCATACACCCTTTTATCCTGCCAGTATAGACGAAAAAATTCATCTTTCTACATTATAAAGAAACAAAACTATAATAATAGCCGCCGAATGGACAGCTATTTGTACTGGTTTTGTTGCCTCATAATTTTATATTAAATACTAGCATGGACTAATAATAGCAAAATAGTTGTTTATTTTTTAATTTAAAGTTGCGAAGTTACTTTTATTTAAATCCCTCCCCTGGAAAAGCAAAAAACGGTGAGGATTTTCAGGAGCGCTTTATTACCGTGAGGTAAAAATGATAAGATTTTGAGAAAGGTTACAGTAGAGATTTTCTCAACGCAAAACTGCGGTCTTCCAGCTTGATAACCAATGATTCCTTATTCCTGCACAACTTTTAGAAAAATTCATCTAATTACAAGGCAGAATTTTGACAACTGACGTAGTTCTGGCATTTTCTTGATTTGGGAAAGGGAACACCGCAGTTTGAGTATTCTGCGCGGCAATCCTGAAACAAAAATATGCCCTTGGGCTAAACCTGTCTATCCTTTGTGAAACCCAAATGAGATGCTTATCACAAGCTTTAACAATTGTATAGAACCAAAAGAATATTGTTTACCCATCCTAAGAGGGATTTTTCTATGTAATAGGGTGTATCTGCTGAATATTAACATGTAGCTATATTTCGATTTTGCAAGTAGGGATAGGGGTTGAGGCGATCATCTAACGGATTCGGCATTTACAGAAGTAAAATTTTTCTCGTTATCCTTGAACTAGAATCAGTAGCTCTTTTATCATTAGTGAATTCAAGCTGGCTTTTAATTAAGGACAATATAAGTATGGGTCAATGAGTACAAGGAATATGCAGGTACTCATGATTTACTAGTCAGGCAAGATAATTTTAAGAATTTGGTTGGTGGAAATGGAAGTTCTTTTTAAGGTCATTCGGCAGACAGGAAATTCATCCCCGGTTGTGCAAATTTACCGCTTAGAGGCAGAACCGGGCAATACAATCCTAGATTGTCTCAATCAGATTAAGTGGGAGCAAGATGGGACTTTAGCATATCGCAAAAATTGTCGCAATACTATTTGTGGTAGTTGCACCATGCGAATCAATGGACGTTCGGCTTTAGCATGCAAGGAAAATCTCAGAAGTGAAATTGAAAGAAGAGAGAATATCCCAGCATCGGGAACTAACAACCCAAATGCTATTCCCGAAATTACGATCGCTCCGTTGGGTAATATGCCGGTGATTAAAGATTTAGTTGTGGATATGAGCAGTTTTTGGGATAATCTAGAGGCAGTTGCTCCTTATGTCAGCACAGCAGGGCGACAAGTTCCAGAAAGAGAATTTTTGCAAACACCACAAGAGCGATCGCTTCTCGATCAAACTGGCAATTGTATCATGTGTGGAGCTTGTTACTCTGAATGCAATGCCCGTGAAGTCAACTCAGATTTTGTCGGTCCCCATGCTCTTGCCAAAGCTTACCGCATGGTCGCAGATTCCCGCGATGGCGATACTGAAAATCGATTAGAAAATTACAACGAAGATACTAAAGGAGTTTGGGGTTGCACTCGTTGTTTTTACTGCAATAGTGTTTGTCCGATGGATGTAGAGCCACTCGAACAAATTACTAAAATTAAACAAGAAATTCTCGATCGCAAACAAGCAAGCGACAGCCGTTCAATTCGCCACCGCAAGGTATTGATAGACTTAGTTAAAGAAGGTGGCTGGATTGATGAACGTAAATTTGGCTTAGATGTAGTTGGTAATTACTTTAAAGACTTAACAGGGTTACTCAGTATTGCACCCTTGGGGATGCGAATGATCGCTAAAGGGAAATTTCCACTATCATTTGAGTCTTCAGAAGGAACTCAACAAGTGCGATCGCTTATAGAAGCTGTTCAACAAGCAGAAGACTAAGGCAAGTCGGGAAATAGAGGGAGAACATTTTTCTTTGTCCCCTTGTCCCAATACCGTTGGTGTTAAGCCCCAAATCTTCGTAGAGACGTAGCAATGCTACGTCTCTACATACCATTTTTTACCACCAATTCCTTAACCGAACTGTATTGCCCCTTGTCCCACGTCCCATCCTTAAGGTATATTCAAACGCTGTCCAGAACGGTCATAAACTAAAAGATCCCACTGTCCATTAAAACTAGACTCAAAAGAGATTCTACTTGCATCAGCGCTAATTGTAGGGTTGCGGACTTCCGCTTGAAGATCGGCAGTCAAATTGCGTGATTGTCGCGTTTCCCGATCATAGAGAAATATAGCCGATCGCCCTTGACGAGAACCGACAAAGACAATATAACGACCATCTCCGTCAGCACTAGGATGAGAAGCGATCGCATCCAAAGAATTTAAACCAGGCAAATCAATTAAATTGCGAGTCACCATATCAAACATATACACATCTTGGCTCCCCCGGCGATCGCTAGTAAAAACAATATACCTACCCGAAATTTGCGGATTTAATTCCGAAGCTGAACTATTAAGACTTCTACCCCCCGGATCAAAAGGGTAACTTAACAGCCGAGGATAGCCAGCACATCCACTTAACAAGCCCGTTAATGCCAACACAGGTATAAAAATAAAGCGTTTCATATATTAGTTAAAAGTCGTAGAGACGTTCCACACCGAACGTCTCTACAAGAGTCAAAAATTATTCCCCTTGTCCCCCTTGTCCCCCCATCTCCCCATCTCCCCTCAAGGCACAATTGCACCATTAGGAATATCTAACTCAATATTTGGTCCCCTGTCTAGTACTTCAATATCCCACTGACCACGACTGGCAGTTTCAAATACAACATAACGTCCGTCTGGGCTGACATGAGGATTTCTGATCCAGCCGCGATAAATTGGGGTAAGGATTTGCGATTGCTGCGTAGCGCGATCGTAAAGTGCCACAACTGGTCTACCTTGGTCGCTAGTAATGTAAGCAATATAACGCCCTGTGTAGCTCAGACTTGGACTTTCGGCAATTGTATCTGCTCGATTTAAGCGGGGTGTTGGAATAAACTGTTGTTGTTGCAAATCATACACCAATAGCTGTTGAACACCATTGCGATTTGAGACAAACGCTAAAAAGCGACCATTTCCACTCAAACTTGGTTGCTCTTCAGTGTAGCGACTGTTGAGGGAATTGGAAGCAAAGGGGATAACGCCGGAATCACAGGATACAAGTAAGCTTGTGAAGCTAAAGATAAAACTCCAATAAAACCTTCTTTGGAGCAAATTTTTCGGTGTAAATTTTGTCACCTCAAATGTTTTTCATCGCAATTTTTGCGACATTCACCTAAGCTTTATTAAATATCATCAAATTTAGTCGAATTATCCGACTCTTCATTTGGCTGTTCAAGAGGTTTGTAATCTACATATTCAGTCGGCGTTGCATCATCTTCGCGTTCTCTACGTACAGGAGAATCATTAGGCGATCGCCTTCTTCTTGCTCTAGGAGTCTCATCTTCAGTGCGAGTTTCCGGACGAGAATTACCATTACCACCACGACGTGGAGGTTTTCTCACCTCACCAGAATTGTCCCAATCATCCGCTTTTTGCCGAGAAGAAGAACCCCATTCATCATCCTCAGTTCTTTCTGGGGTACGATTCACAGGACGCCGCGAACTAGGACGACGCGGTGGTTTTTCTGTGGTTTCTGGTCTTTCGCGAGTATTACGGCGTTCTGAACGACGTGGTGCTTCATCGCTGTAATAATCATCGCTTTTGGAGCGATCGTCCCTACTACCCCGAATCCTAGCACGCGGACGTTCCGCCTCATAGTCATCATAAGGTAGTGGTTCTAGCTCTGCATCCACCTCAGCCTTATAGCGCCGATTATAAGAATAGTTCTCGCTAACATCTCGACCATCATCGACAATTTTCGTATTCCGCTTGGCTTGCTCAGTGGCAATACCCCGCAAGCGAATACTTTCAACTGCAAAAAATACAGTTGTACCAACTAAAAGTAGCTGACCAAATTGCAAAATCGGGTCTAGACGCCATCCTTGAAAGACAAGAATAAAGCCGCACAGTAAGCCCACCGCTGCAAAAAAGATATCTTGGTCTCTTGACAGTTCTGGACGCACGGTGCGGAGAAAATACAGAGCTGCCCCAGCCACAGCCAGGAAAATTCCTAGGAAAGTGGCTGGAGTTGCTCCCACATTTACCTGAGCCAGGAAACTGGCTGAGTTCAGCCCAAAATTTATCATCGCTATTTTCCTAATATGACATCTATGTTAGCGATTAAAATCACTACTCTAAGTCAGAGACAAAATATTAATGTAGAGACGTGACCTGATCACGTCTCTACATTCAGAATATGTGTCTGCTAGCTAAGTATACCGATACTTTTTCGTTAACAATTTCCAACACATGTTAACAAATACTCAAGCTAAGATTCTCTCTTAGCCAGGGCGTATCAACCGATGCACAAGGTTACACCTCGCGCACTTTATATTTTGTCCTGGTGCTTGGTTTTCGCTACTCATGGACGAAACAGTAAATACTAGTATTTCTTTTGACGCTGTTACCTACTTGTTTTACAGAGGTACGGTTTACCAAAAAGGTTTCTAACCTTGATATTTACTGTTTACAAGCATTGAAGCTATACGCAAATTATAGCATTTGTTGACGAGAAGAGAGCTTTCACATCAACTAGCTAGTATCCTTTGAGTCGCATTTCCGGACTCGCTGTTCCAATTGCAACCAAGTATTTAGCTAAAAAATGATTGCTTGTGGGAGTAGAGACGCGATCAGGTCGCGCCTCTACTCCTGCAATTGTTCTTAACGTTGGATTTTATCTTTTTGGCTAATAAAAATCAGACCAACAGTCGCTGGAACAACGACAATTATTCCACCTAACAGAAGACTCCAAAGGAAATTTGCTAAAGAAGGCGTCATAGATTTCAAAATTAATTTACACTCTTCATCATAATTCTAATGTTGTATCAGTTCCTTGAAAAGCTTCCAAGCATTAACTCCTCAACTTAGTGACGAAGTTAACAAACAATTAAATCAACTGCGCTTCGATGTTAGGCTATTTAACCACTCAGGCTAGTCAGAGCTAGTGGTTATGGAGCGATCGCATTCAGATAAAATATTATAAGCAAGGGCTAGCAGTACGCAATCAACTGAGTATCCATAAGGGCTTTAGGATTACAAATTCAGAATAAGTGAGTATAAATACTTTATAATTATTGAAATAAAATTATAAACACTGCTTTACAAAGCTTAAAATTTTTTCTATCTGCACGGAGAGTAGCTTAAACCAATGACTGGCGTTAACCTTACTGATTTGATTCTCAGTCTACTACTGGGACTGATGATATTGTTGTTTATTTTCCGAATAATTCTTAGCTGGTATCCCCAAGTAGATTTAAATCGTTTGCCCTTTAATCTGGTTGCTTGGCCCACCGAACCGTTCTTAGTGCCATTGCGTCGTATTGTACAACCTATCGGCGGAGTAGACATTACCCCGATCATCTGGGTAGGAATTCTCAGTTTGTTGCGAGAAATTCTTTTAGGTCAGCAAGGGTTGCTGACCATGATGTCTCGTGTATAAAGTTGTTGGTTGATAGTTGTTGGTTGATAGTTGGTGGTGGAAGCGTGGGCATTGGGGATTGGGCATTTCTCATGAGATCCTTTCCCCCTCTTCAAATTTCCACCAACCACTAACCACTACCTAACCATTATTCATTTCCTGCACAAAACTGGTGTAAACATTACCTGCCAAAAACTGGGGATTTTCCATAATTCTTTGGTGAAAGCTGATAGTTGTGGGTAATCCGGTAATTGCACATTCGCGTAATGCGCGTTTCATGCGGTTAATAGCTGTTTGGCGATCTGGTCCCCAAACAATTAATTTGCCGATGAGCGAATCGTAATAGGGAGGAATTTGGTAATCGGTGTAAACGTGGGAATCAATGCGAACACCAGGACCTCCTGGGGGAAGATAGCCGCTGATACGTCCGGGGGCTGGACGAAAGTCATGGTCGGGATCTTCCGCGTTGATGCGACATTCGATAGCATGACCCCGCAAGACTACTTGCTCTTGATTAATTTTGAGTCTTTCCCCTTGAGCAATGCGAATTTGTTCGCAAACTAAGTCTATGCCGGTAATCATCTCCGTAACTGGATGTTCAACTTGAATCCGGGTATTCATTTCCATAAAGTAGAATTTACCGGATTTATCCAAGAGAAACTCGATTGTACCTGCTCCAGTGAAATTGATAAATTGGGCAGCTTTCACGGCAGCTTCTCCCATTTTTTCTCGCAAATCTGGGTCTAAAGCGGGGCTGGGAGCTTCTTCTAGTAGCTTTTGATTGCGACGCTGAATTGAGCAATCCCGTTCGCCTAGATGGATGACATTACCGTAATTATCCGCCAAAATTTGAAATTCAATGTGGCGCGGACGTTCGATAAATTTTTCTATATAAACGCCAGAATTACCAAAAGCGGCTCCCGCTTCACCTTGCGCTGCTTTGAAAAGCTTGACAAATTCGCTTTGCTCTTTTACCAAACGCATACCGCGTCCACCACCACCTGCGGTGGCTTTAACCATCACTGGATAGCCGATATCTGAAGCTAAAGCTAATCCTTCTTCCTCAGACTCCACCAACCCATCACTTCCCGGTACAGTCGGAACCCCGGCTTTTTGCATGGTTTCTTTTGCTGTTGATTTATCCCCCATTAAGCGAATCGCTTCGGGAGATGGACCAATAAATGCAATATGATGATCTGCACAAATTTCTGCAAACCTAGCATTTTCTGACAAAAAGCCATAACCCGGATGAATCGCACTAGCATTGCGCGTCAGTGCCGCAGCAATAATATTGGGAATATTCAAATAACTTTTACCGCTGGCAGGTTCCCCGATGCAAACCGCTTCGTCGGCAAGTTGGACGTGGAGAGCATTACGATCAACTGTAGAGTGAACTGCAACAGTAGCAATCCCCATTTCCTCACAGGCACGGAGAATGCGAAGCGCAATTTCTCCCCGATTGGCAATTAATATTTTATCAAACTTCATCTTGTAGTTTCGATATCAGTACCAGTAGATTGACATTTTCTCCTATCCAGTTTGAAACAACGCTTTCGTGTTATTGCAAATTATCACAGGAGATTCCCAAGCCTCATTCATAGTGAGCGTTGCTTTGAAGGATCTGGCTGCCTACCTCTACGGGTCTTAACTAGACTAGCAACACGAATGTTATTAATCTATGTCAGTTTGCCGAGTCAAGGCAGTAAGAGCGCTTTTTGTGCGGTTCCACTTCAGGAGTGGAAGCTTTTCTTGAGAGCGGTTCTCCCCGCACCCCATTTAATATCTCTTGTGCAACTGCTAAATTTCTGTCAGTCTGATATCCGCATTCGGAAAATTTCTGAATTCGTACACTTAAATAAATTAAATTTTTAGGAAATTAGCTCTTACTTTACTATATTTGTTTTTTATGCTATATTCTATCTTCAGATAAGTTATGCGGATGTGGCGGAATTGGTATACGCGCACGCTTGAGGTGCGTGTGGGCAATGCCCTTGCGAGTTCGAGTCTCACCATCCGCATTTTTACTTAGTAGTCAGTAGTCAAAGGTCAACAGTTAATGATCAAAAAACATTAGACTGTTGACCTTTGAACTATGGACTCTCAAAGTAAGTTTAGATCCCCTTCATTTATCATTAGAAATTCAACGAGTTTTAACCCCTGACGGGTATCTTTTAGCACATGTGCCTAATCATTTTCCTATTGGTGGTCGTTTGAAATTTCTATTTACTAATAAAATAGACACTTTTAACTATTTCCCTAGCTCAAATGCTTGGAATTTTCCTCATATAAGATTTTATAATTATGAAAGTCTTTTAGATTTTTTGGCACAGGAGAACTTTAAATTAGTGGCAAATTATAGTGGATTTTTTCCGAAATTTCCTATATTAGATAAATTACTGCGATATGTTGTACCTAAATATTTAACAAGAAAGCTGGTAAATAATAATCCTTCGCAGTTTGCTGAAGGCTTAACTGTACTTGTTAAGAAAGAGTAAGCTTGTCTGCGTCAATCACAGTTATATAATAATCCTAAATAAGAGCGTGAAAAGTTAGATGCCCGACTTCTTAAAGAAGTCGGGCATCTGAACACCGCGAATTTTCTTTTCCTCAAATGGGTTCTATAGGGCAAAAAGCGCAACCGTCCTCCGAAATTAAGTGCATACTGTAAAAAAGGGTAACTCGCTACAAAAGCACCACGAATAAAACAGTAGTAATTTAAGAAAACGATGCTTTATGTCGATTACCAAAGTATTAATAACTCTCAGTAAAGAGAAACCAATATAATTAAGTGTCCTGAAGAAGAGTAAACTTTTTAGTTTACTGTACTAATCAAGCAAATAATGAGTTCGCAATTATGAGGTGTTAGGTTTCAATGGCACTACCTGTTATATCTGTCTTATCAACGCAGAAAAAAAAGAAACCGTCATTAGTGCTGACGCTTTCATCTGCCGGGTTGTTGATTGGTGTGGGGAGTGCAGCATTCTGGCTTTTAACTCAGGGAAAATTATTTTCCAGAGATTTGCCAGTAGGTGCAAATATTATCCCTCAAGATGCCTTATTTGCGGTTTCTTTAACCACTGATGCCAGTCAATGGCAGAAATTGCGCTCTTTTGGCACAAAAGAAACCCAAGGAGAACTAGATAAGTATTTAGTGGAGTTGCGCGATCGCTTTCTCACTAATAACGGCTACAATTTTCAAAAAGATATCAGTCCTTGGGTAGGCAATGAAGTCACAATTGCCATTCTTGCCCCAGACATAAAAAAAAGTCCACCTAAATCCGTAGCTTCTGATGGAATTGCTACCAAAGAGCAATCGATGGTAATGGTTTTGCCAATAAAAAACCCACAAAGTGCTAGAACCATCTTGGCACAACCCAAATTGCTCAAAGGTGGCAAATTAGTTGATCGCACCTATCAAGGAATTGCCGTCAAAGAAACTGAAGGGCAAACAGGAGAAAACTTTTCGGCTACAGTACTAGATCAGCGTTTCTTAGTTATCACCGATAATCCTAAAGCCACAGAACGAGCGATTGATGCTTATAAAAATAAAACAACACTCGCTACAACAGGTGGGTTTGCAGATAATTTCCCGAAAATCGCTAATTACCAACCCTTCGCCCAGTTTTATGTAAATGTGCCGATCGCTGCTAAAATAGCAGCTGCCTCTCCAAATCGTCCTTTGCCCGCTCAAGTTTTGGCTCAACTTCAAAATAACCAAGGTTTAGCGGGGACAATTGCTTTAGAGTCAGAAGGAATACGCTTAAAAGGCGTTTCTTGGCTAAATCCCAATAGTCAACGTACTTTAGCCGTAGAAAACAACGCTGGAAATATGCAAAACCGCTTACCAGCAGAAACCTTAATGATGCTTTCTGGGGGTAATCTCAAACGGTTGTGGGCAGATTACGTTTTAACATCTCATTCTAATCCGCTTTCGCCTATACCGCCAGAAACAATTAGAAGTGGAGTAAAATCACTCACCAATAATGAACTTGATTTAGATCGGGATTTATTAAGTTGGATGAGTGGTGAGTTTTCAATTTCGGTGATGCCATCAATTGAGAAAGAACGCTATAAAGAAGATTTTCGTGCGGCATTTGTATTCATGGTACAAACAAGCGATCGCTCTTATGCCGAAGCATCAATCAAACGTCTGGATGACATTATGAGAAATCAATATCAATTCCAGATTCAACCTACGACTATAGCAGATAAACCCGCTGTTAATTGGATTGGACCTTATGGAACCTTAACTGCTACCCACGGCTGGTTAGATAATGATGTCGCTTACTTAATTATGGGCGCTCCTATCACCAATAAAATTGTTCCTAGACCAAGCAACATATTAGCTAGTAGCTTCCCATTCCAAAAAACAGTTCCTTCAGATCCTAATCCGACAAACGGTCAATTTTTCTTGGATGTGGAACGCACCATAAAAAATTTTCCTTTACCAATGTTGTTCTCCAATCAAGAAACTGTACTCGAAGCAACGCGCTCAATTGGCATAACATCTGCCGTCAATGACAGTCGTAGTAACCGCTACGACATTTTTATCGAGTTAAAAAAAGGTGATAAACCAGCACCTCTTCCGACTCCAACAACTACACCCACTCCGTAAGGGAAGAGAGGGGGGATGGGCAGATGGGGAGAGGGGGGAGAAAGAAGAATTATTCTTTTTGTCTGCCTTGTCCCCCCTTCCCTGTCCCCCTGTTGCCTTTGTCTCCATATTCCCCAGAAACAGATACGATCAATAAAGTCAGAATCCATTTTTTATTTACATCCACTGGGGAGAACACTGTATGAATCTGGTTGTACTCCAGAACTGGCTGGACAATGCTTCCTTTGGCGTTTTATTTCTCACAATGCTGGTTTATTGGGTTGGGGCAGCTTTTCCGAATTTGTCCGCAACTGCCGCTTTGGGGACATCTGGGATGGCGATCGCTAATTTGTGTATAGCCACGCTACTAGGAGCGCGATGGATCGAAGCCGGTTATTTTCCTCTAAGTAATCTTTATGAATCGTTATTTTTCTTAACTTGGGGAATTACCACCGTCCATTTAATTGCGGAAAACACTAGCCGCAGCCGCTTGGTGGGGGTTTTTACTTCCCCTATAGCAATGTGCATCAGTGCTTTTGCTACCTTGACACTGCCATCAGGAATGCGATTGTCAGAACCTTTGGTGCCTGCACTGAAGTCTAATTGGTTGATGATGCACGTTAGTGTGATGATGTTTAGTTATTCGGCTTTGATGGTAGGTTCCCTACTAGCGATCGCCTTTCTTTTCGTAACTAGCGGTCAAAATATTCAACTACAAGGTAGTTCTGTCGGTGCTGGTGGTTATCGCAGCAACGGCTACCGCTTGCGTAAAGCTGGTGAACTAGTTTCTGAACAATCAACACCCGCTGCGGAAAATAATAGCTTTGCTCGTTTTGAAATTAACAGCAACGGCAAAACAGCAGTTTTGGATACAGTACTGGCAACACCAATCCAAAATTCCCAAGAAACCCTTACACCCCAGCGCCTCAGCCTTGCCGAAACCTTAGATAATGTTAGTTATCGCATCATTGGGTTAGGATTTCCCCTGCTCACAATTGGCATTATTGCTGGTGGAGTTTGGGCAAATGAAGCTTGGGGTACTTATTGGAGTTGGGACCCGAAAGAAACTTGGGCGCTAATTACTTGGTTAGTGTTTGCAGCATATCTTCACTCTAGAATTACTCGTGGTTGGCAAGGGCGTCGTCCAGCAATTTTAGCTGCTATTGGCTTTGTTATTGTTTGGATTTGCTATCTGGGTGTGAATCTTTTGGGTAAAGGTTTGCATTCTTACGGTTGGTTTTTTTAGGAATATTATTATTTTTCCCCTTTCTGATGAGAGGGGAAATTTTTAACGTAGACGCGTAGCGGCTTGACAGAGGAAGAGAAGAGAGAGAATTTGGGGTTGTTTTTGAGATTAACCGCCATCTCTGGGGAATTATAGATTTAGTTCCAGGAGATTGTTATGGGAAATGGATTTGAAGCGCTCAATCAGGATGAAGCGGACTTTGTTTGTGTAGCCGCGATTTTAATCGTCGGGTATTAATTAACAATGAGACGCGATTTTAATCGTCGGGTATTAATCAACAATGAGCCGCTCTTTTTGGACTCCTCTCCATGCAAAAATACATCGCACCATCCGATCGCGTCGTTTATTTGAACGCAATCAACGCTTATTAGTTGCGGTTTCCGGTGGGCAGGATTCTCTGTGTTTAATCAAATTACTGTTAGATTTACAACCAAAATGGGGATGGGATTTAGGTATTGCTCACTGCGATCATCGTTGGCGTACTGACTCCCAAGCTAATGCCAATCATGTCGAAAATTTAGCCGAAAGTTGGGAAATATCCTTTTATTTAGAAACCGCTAACGAAGCTTTAAATAGTGAAGCTGCTGCACGAAATTGGCGTTATGAAGCAATGAGAGCGATCGCACTTAAACATAATTACAACTATATCGTTACAGGTCACACAGCAAGCGATCGCGCTGAAACTCTTCTTTACAATTTAATGCGTGGTACTGGTGCTGATGGTTTGCAAGCTTTAACTTGGCAACGCCCATTAACTGATAACATTCTGCTAGTGCGTCCACTTTTAGAAATCACTCGCGCCGAAACGGGAGATTTTTGTCAAGACTTTCAACTACCAATTTGGGAAGATTCTACTAACGAAGATTTGAAGTATACCCGTAACCGCATCCGCCTAGAATTATTACCATATTTGCAAGAAAATTTCAACCCTCAAGTTGAATCAGCTTTAGCTCAAACCGCCGAACTTCTGCAAGCCGAAGTGGAATATTTAGAACAAGCAGCCGATCGCTTGCGCTGTGAAGCGATGAGAGGAGGAGTGGAGGAGTGGGAGAGCGGAGGAGTGGGGGAGGTAAGTAAAGAATTATTATTGTCCCCTCCTTTCACCCTAAAACTGAATCGTCGCATTTTGCAGAAAGCACCATTGGCGTTGCAGCGTCGCGTCATGCGTTACTGTTTACAACAAATACTTCCATGTGCGCCTAGTTTTGAGCAAATCGAAAAACTAACAGCTTTAATTACAGCACCAAACCGATCGCAAACCGATCCATTTCCTGGAGGTGCGATCGCCAAAGTAGAAAACGACTGGATATTAGTTAGCAGTTCTATCTAGAGACGTAGCAATGCTACGTCTCTAGGATTTGGAGCTTAACACCAACGGTATTGAGTTTTGAGTTAAAAGTTTTGAATTTGGAATTTTAAATTTTAAGTTCACAACCTTCTTCAACTCCAAACTTCCGTAAAGACGTTCCGGCGGAACGTCTCTACCCAGCCAACAATTGTGGTTAAATCAAACTTAAAATAGTTTGACGCATCTGGGTAATAGTCTGAAGTTGATAATCACCAGTTTCCTGTACTGTAGCCAAAGATTCAGCTATGCCTTGCAGCTTGTGGCGTAAACCGTCGAGGGAATCCTGAATTGGTTGTAGGGTTTCTTGATAAACATTAACTTTAGCCCAGTATTCAGCAGTAGTTATTCGCAACGACTGCAAGTTTTCTTCCAGGACTTTTAGTTCTTGGTGCTTCTGTTCTGTGAAGTGAATTTGATTGCTGAACGTTTTCTCAGCTAGCTCAATTTGAGAACGGATCTCTTCAATCTCACGTTCTAAGTTTTGTAGTTCCTCCGACTGGTGTTGTTGTTGCACCTCAAATTGCCGCAAAATTGGTACTAAATCTATTTTGTACTCATCTTCATTTTCGGAATGTCCTTGTCGGCGATGCAATACCGCTTGGTGTTGCTTAAAAGACTCTTGTCGCTCTAGCAAACTGCGGCGTTGTCCTACCAATGTTTCATTCAACATTTTGTATAAGTCTTTTTCATCTGCCAATTCCATTTCTAAATTGATATGGTCATCGTCAGATGCTTGATTTAACTTATTTTGCAGTTCGTCTATAACGTCTTGTTTAAATTTCAGTTCTACTTCTTGCTCATGGACAAAGCTAGAGTCAATTTGCAACTTTTCGTGCAAGTCCTGCACTGTTTGTTGCAGTTCTTGTAACGACATTTTCTCCAAAGCTTCGACATTAACTTGCTCACCAAGAACTATATCACTAGAAATAGCTACCAAAAATTCAATTTGCTGGTGTAAATCTTCTTGGTGTTGTAATTGCTGTTGAAGCATTCGAGCGCATTCAAGTTTGGTAGTCAGAGATGTTGTATTTATTTTCAACTCTGCTGTTTGCTGCTCTAAAGTATTTTGGGCTTGTTGCCATTCAATTTGGCGATCGCACTTTGTTTGCTCTAACTGGTCAATTTCTGCTTGCTGTTGAGTTGCCGCAGTTCTTAGAGATTCTAATTCTTGCCAGTGTGGATTAAGAGTAGCCTGCTGGCTTTCCACCATTTCTAAGGCAAAATTAAGATGCTCGCGCACCGTTTGGGTGGGAGCAACTTGACTGGAAAGGCGATCGAGCAACTCGCTCAATACCCGGCTTTGCTCCTCATCCAAAACATTCCCTTGCGGCAATTCTGCTTGATGTTCCTCCAAACGGCGTTGCTCACCGCGTAAATGTTCCCAAGCACCTTCTAATTCTTGGCGATTGCGTTCAAATTCTTCTCGCAACCGTTCTATTACTTGTTTTGAAGTATCAACTTCTTGCTTTTCAGCTTCCAGACGTTGAAAATCATCATCCATTTGTTGCAGTTGTTCCGCACGCGTTTCCATTTCCATTTCGCGGCGATTTAACTCTTGTGCCTGAAATGTCAGTGACTCTTTCCACTGATCAATTTCTTCTTCTTTGAGCTTAAATTTTTCTACTTGACGAGAAAAATTCTGCAAAATATTAACTAACGGACGCCCTGCTTCTTGAATTCTCTGCACTTGACGCTGAGGATTCAATTCAACCAGCACCAGTGCGCCGTCGTTTAATTTGTTAGCGTCTTCAGTTGCAATTACTTCTTCTGAAACATTACTCCAATTTTGGTCTGTCCGTTGACAAGCCAGTAATTTCAGTTCTGTTTTAGAACCACCACCGAGTAAGCCGCCTTTTTGTTTTTGTACTTCTGCTAAATACAGCACACCGCTATTCCTTTTGATGTACTTAACGCCCTATATGGGGCTATACCTTAAATAATTGCGAAAATTTGTCTTATTTTACCTATAGAGGAAAATAAGACAAACAAAACTACTTATAGACGCGAGATTTCGTCTTGATATTTATAAAATCAACTTATCGCGTTTTTACATTTTGTACTGATAGCAGTTGTGATGACTACCGTGTTATCACTAGCATTGTAAAAGTATATTAAACAAAGTTAAAGTTTGAAGTTAAAGTATCGTTGAAAAAAAGGGCAAAATTAACATTGAATGTAAATAAAATGACTTGGAGCGCAGGAATGGCTAAATGTACGGAAATTTAAATGAAATTGATATTCGTAGTATTCTCCAATTGATTGAGTTGGGGCAGCGAACAGGGCAATTATTTGTAGAAACCCGTAGCTGTCACAATAGCAACAAACTTAGTGTAGATGAAGTAATTAGACAGGGTTCTTGGTCTGAGTTTAAACTACAGTCTTGGTACGTATTTTTTCTCAATGGTCAAATTATTTATTGCCAAGATAGCGACAGCAGTTTGACAAGAATTGCCGATTACTTGCGTCATTACCGAGTTCAGAAACTACTTGACAAAGTGCAACTTGCTTATCTAGAAACACTAAATGCTCCAGAGTACGGCTATCTTTGGACGCTTTTAGAGCGGAATATTATTCAACCAAAAGTGGCGCAAACTATTATCCACCGCTTGGTGCATGAGACTTTGTTTGATTTGCTGAGTTTACATCAAGGTAGCTTCATTTTCGATTTGGGTTCGGCATTTGCTCCGCAATTAACTACCTTAGAGATTGCTCCCCTTGTCACCAAAATTATGAAGCAGATGCAAGAGTGGAAGTTGCTTTATCCGCATATTCAATCTCCCGATCAATTTCCGGTGCTTGCTGATATAACTGAACTACGCTCCTCACTGCCAGCACCAACGCTGAATAAGTTACAGCAGTGGGTGGATGGGAAAACATCTTTGCGTCAATTGGCTCGGTATCTGAATCGAGACGTTTTGACAGTTGCTAAAGCAATATATCCATACGTGCAGCAAGGTTGCGTGCATTTAGTATATTCAAGTACATCTACGGATGCACAAATACAAAAGAGGAAACAACAGTTATTAAATGAAAAGGCACGTATAGTCTGTATTGACGATACGGCTACGATTTGTGAGACTGTGGAGTCTATTTTGAAACCAAAAGGTTATGAAGCGATCGCTTTCACTAATCCCCTAGAAGCGATCGCCTGTGTTTTTCAAATCAAGCCAAATCTAATTTTATGCGATATAACCATGCCAGAGTTAGATGGTTACGAAATTTGTGGAATGCTGCGACATTCAACAGCATTTCGCCTCGTGCCGATTATCATGCTAAGTAGTAAAAATGCATTTATTGATCGCGTTAGAGCTAGGATGGTCGGGGCAACAGATTATTTAACAAAACCATTTACAGACACAGAATTGCTAATGCTTGTAGAAAAACATCTCACCTCTAGTCTTGTTTGGCGACACAACCGAGACGTCAGACTTGTTGACACCCTACTAGATCGAGTAAAAGATAATATCACACAATCAGCGGGACTGGGGACTGGGGAGATGGGGAGATAGGGAGAAAGAAAAATGCCCAATGCCCAATGCCCAATGCCCCAGTAAAACGATATTATCTAGTAAATTAGTGAAAAATAAAATAAATTTATACACTAAATGCTTGCGCTTAAGTCAGGGAATGCTCCAGATACGGGAACGTCTACATCAGGAGGTAAATTAGGCATTTATGAGTACAGTTCTGATTGTAGAAGACAGTGTGGCACAAAGGGAGATGATTACAGACCTCCTGAAAGCGAGTGGCTTAACAGTCACCCACGCAAGTGACGGATTAGAAGCGTTAGAAGCAATTCAAACTACAACTCCCGATCTAGTGGTATTGGATATTGTCATGCCGAGGATGAATGGCTACGAAGTTTGTCGTCGGCTAAAGTCAGATCCAAAAACCCAAAATGTCCCTGTAGTCATGTGTTCTTCCAAAGGTGAAGAATTCGATCGCTACTGGGGTATGAAACAAGGCGCCGATGCCTACATAGCTAAACCGTTTCAGCCAACCGAGTTGGTAGGAACAGTCAAACAACTGCTGCGAGGATAAGGGTATCTCGCGGAAAACAGGATGAAAAAAACATGGTTAAGTTACCAGACTTTTTAGGAGGCAGTGGTCAAGATCACTTCCGTCCTGAATTTCAAGTAGAAAGTCCTGAAGGTGAGTTACATTTACGGTTTTACATTCCCTCGCGTCAGGAGTTTGCACTACCAGCCACAGGCATCCGCGAGGTAATTGAACTAAGTCCTGATAGAATTACTCCAATTCCTAATGCTTCTGGTTTACTTTTGGGTACTCTAAATTTACGAGGTAGAGTAATTTGGGTGGCTGATTTGGGTCAATTTTTAGGAGAAGTAACTCCGTTAAATACCGACAAAGCAGAAATTCCGGTGATTGCTATAGAAGAGCAAGACACAATAGTCGGTTTAGCAGTTGAACAAATTGGTGGCATGGATTGGCTTGATGTGGAGCATCTAATCGCACCAAATAACGTGCCAGATGCTATGGCTCCCTTTTTGCGGGGAGAGTGGTTATTAGATGCTAAAAAAAATCAGTGTCTGCGACTGCTAGATCAAATGGCTATTTTGCGGAGTGCGCGATGGGCAGGATGAAATTGGGAGGCAGGAAATGGAAGTAAATATAGAAGAATACTTAGAAATTTATAGACAAGCTTGTACGGCATACGCGCAACAAAGCTATGAAGTTGCCGCCATCTTAGTTGACTCTGTGGTACAAAATTTACCCGATGATGTTAACTCCCATTTGTTGCGTGGTCACGTTTACTATGTTTTGCAACAATACGACGTGGCGTCATCAGAATACCAAAAAGTTTTGCAGTTGAGTCACGATGAAGAAATCATTAGTTTTGCTAGTAATGGTCTTAAAAACGTCAATAAATGCCTAGAGCAAGAAGAAAAAATCGCCAAGGTAGATGATGAGCGGATGAATTCTAGCGAGCCGGAAATTATGACTTTGGGCGCAGGTAATGAAGATAATAACTTTGATTTAAGCTCTTATAGTGAGCATCCGCAAGGTGTGGACGTGCTAGAAGAAGTATCTTTTAGTAGTCCATTTGAAATGCCCGCAGACAGTACTGTATTTGGTACCTCACTAGAATATTCCGAGACTCAGGAAAATAACCCTTTTGCTTTGAATGCAGAATCAGAATTAGATTCAAGTACAAGTAATTGGGAGGAAAAATCAAAGTTAGATTTGCCAGCTTTCTCACAAGAAGATACCTCACAAGTTAGTAAAGAGCTAGAAAATAGCGAAAATTATCCTGAGACAAATTCCCCATTTAATAGCAATAACAGCAGTAGTTCACCTTCTCAAGAGTTTAACTTGCCATCAATTGGCAATAACTTAGAAAAACCTGCTGATTTTTTGATTGTTGAAAATTCTCAAAGATTAATTAGCGAAGAATTTAAGTCTCAATTAGAAGATGAAACTTTATTTCTGAACAAAGCATCCAACAATAATGGGTCAAAATCAACAAATAATTCGGGATACAGCAATCAAGAAAATAATTTGAAAGCTTCATCATTAAATGGTAATTTTGCTTTTGAAGAAAAATCTGAGGATTTAGACTTAACTTCTAAAAAGCAAAACGGATTAGATGATGAGGATAGTTTTGACTTTGAGGCTTTTGAGTCTGCTTTTGGCTCAGATGCTTTAACAAATGAGGAAGATACAAACAGTATAATTAGTCGAAATACTTCCAAAAGCAATAACATCGAGTTTTTAGACGACTTTGATGCCTTTGACGATTTAGGAAACATTCCTGGTTTTGAGATTACAGGAGGAAATTCTAGTTTCGGTGAAGTGTCAATACCTACTAGTTCATCGGAAACTAGTAGTCAAATACGCAAAAAAGTTCCGCAAACTGCGGATAATAGCGATCGCGATTCGGAACTCTTCAGCATGACTGGTTCCCAAGAAGCAGTCCCCATCTTTACCCAAACAAATGTCTCAAAAGTAGAACCTGTTGTTAATGTCGAGCAAGGGTTATTAGCACCATTAGAAAATGCTCCCCTGGAACAAAAACAATGGATTATTGCTGGGACTGTCGGTATTGTTTCGGCTGTAGTTGTTGCTATAGTTAGTTTCGGTGCAGCTAATTTTTCAGCCCCGCAACAACGCGAAGGAGTGCGAAATACAGGCTGGGCAATGGCTCTAGCTGCCGGACTTGCTAGTTTTGGTACAGCTAGCTTTATGGGAAATCTCACACTCAAACAAATTCGTCGCACAACTAAGGATCTGCAAACTCAGTTTGATGCGGTGCGTCAAGGAAATCTCAACGCCCAAGCCACAGTGTATTCTGAAGATCAATTGGGGCAGTTAGCCGCTAGCTTCAACGAAATGGCGAGGGTAATTTTTATTACCACAAATGAAGCTCAACACAAAGCTGATGAGCAAGAAGAAGCAAAAGAAAATCTCCAACGCCAAGTAATTCGGCTGTTGGATGATGTAGAAGGAGCTGCGAGGGGAGATTTGACGGTGCAAGCTGAGGTGACGGCTGATGTCTTGGGAGCAGTTGCGGACGCTTTTAACTTAACAATTCAAAATTTGCGGGATATCGTCCAACAGGTGAAAGTGGCAGCGCGGGAAGTGACAAAAGGAGCAACCAACTCAGAAACTTTTGCTACAGCATTATCTAGTGATGCTTTGCACCAAGCTGAGGAGTTGGCAGTCACTTTAAATTCGGTGCAGGTGATGACAGATTCGATTCAGCGGGTAGCGGAAGCAGCGCGAGAAGCTGAAACTGTCACTCGTGAAGCTAGCGCTTTTGCTCTTAAAGGTGGGGAAGCGGTAGAAAACACCGTGGCGGGGATTTTGGAAATTCGGGAAACTGTAGCAGGTACGACCCGAAAAGTCAAGCGATTGGCGGAATCTTCCCAAGAAATTTCTAAAATTGTGGCGTTGATTTCGCAAATTGCCTCTAGAACCAATCTGTTAGCCCTGAATGCTAGTATTGAGGCAGCACGAGCTGGAGAAGCTGGAAGAGGATTTGCGATCGTTGCTGATGAAGTGCGTCAGCTTGCAGATAGATCGGCTAAATCTTTGAAAGAAATTGAAGAAATTGTCCGGCAAATTCAGAGTGAAACAAGTTCTGTAATGACGGCAATGGAAGAAGGCACACAACAGGTTATTCAAGGGACAAAATTAGCAGAAGAAGCCAAGCGATCGCTTGACAATATCATTCAAGTGGCAAGTCGCATTGATACTCTTGTGCGTTCTATCACTACTGACACTGTAGAACAAACGGAAACTTCTCGCGCTGTGGCTCATGTAATGCAGTCTGTGGAACTCACAGCGCAAGAAACCTCCCAAGAAGCACAAAGAGTTTCTGGTGCTTTACAACACTTAGTAGGTGTATCTCGCGACTTAATCTCCTCCGTTGAACGTTTCCGAGTGGAAACCCTGGAAACAAGATAATTTGTCAATAGTCCAAAGTCAAAATATTGACTCTCGACTCTTGACTCTCGACCATTGACTCTTGACCATTGACTCTTGACTAAAAAATTATGTTGCCGGAACAACAACAGCGCATTTTAGGTTACTTTATTGAAGAAGCAAGAGACCACCTGAATACCATTGAGCAGGGGTTGTTAAATCTCCAGAGTACCCTGAACGACCCCGAAATGATTAACGAAGTTTTTCGGGCAGCTCACTCTATCAAAGGAGGAGCAGCGATGCTTGGTCTGAGTAGCATTCAGCACACGTCTCATCGTTTGGAAGACTGTTTCAAAATTCTCAAAGAGCATCCGGTTCAAATTGACCAAAAGTTAGAATCTTTGTTTCTTGGTGTTTCTGATACTTTGAAAGTGCTGTTAGAGCATTTGACAGAACCTTTTGGTTTAACAGAAGATGCTGCTAACACTTTGATGTCAGAAACTGAACCGGTCTTCCAATGGTTACACGAGCATTTGGAAATGCTTGTACAACAAAGTAGTAATCAAACAACAAATAATACAGAAATAACTGCACCAAATCAGAAATTTCAGCCACAGGAAATCTCGACATTAGATGTAGCACCGGAAAGTAAAAGTGTGGATAAATTCCAGGCTCAGGTGCTGCAAAAACTACGCGAGATGTTGCAATTGTTTAAGCAAATGCCAACACAAGAAACTCGACAAAAACTGCAAGATTGCTGTTATGAGTTAGCGAAATTTGGTGAGTCGTTGAACTTTTTAAATTGGTGTGGTTTGTGTCGTTCCGCTGGAAGTGCGATCGCACTGACGGAAAATAGCTTTATAACTTTAGCCAAAACTGTTATTACCGAAATTAAACAAGCTCTGGAATTAGCTACACAAAACAAAGACGGTGAAATTGCCATCAGTCCGCAACTAAAAGGACTTTTGAGTGTCTCAGAAGAAATTGACTTATTAGAAAGAAGTGATGATTTGATTTTTGAATCATCGACAAATAAAAATTTAATATTAGCTAGCACTCTCAGTACTAATAATCTTGATATAGCCGCACAAACAGAAAATAATTTTGCCAATGATGCTATTAATTTACCGCTTTTCGAGTTGGAGCAGCAAGACAGTATAACTAGTTTAAGTGAGCTATCGACACGATTTAACTTTGATAGTCAAGACAGTATAACTAGTTTAAGTGAGCTATCGACACCATTAAAATTTGATAGTCAAGACAGCATAAATAGTTTAACTGAGTTATCCGCATTTGCGAACCTAGACCAAGATGATTTTGCGAATATATTTTTAAGCGATCGCAACAATAGTCAAGACGACAAACTGCTGAATAATAAAAGCATTGATTTGAATGGACCAGAAGTAGGAATAGCTGAGTTAAATGCTCTTGCGGACTTTTTTGAAGGTGAAACTCCTGACTTGGATGAAACTTGGCAAAAAATAGAAATTTTAGATGATACTTCAGATAGTAAATTGGAAATTGATATCAGCAACGACACTGAGGATGCTGATAATGATTTTGCAGATTTACTTTCTTTTGAAAAAGAACCTAGCAGCGATAATCCACAAACCAACACCACTGCAACCGAAAATTTAACTCTTTTGCAGTTATTTGATCAGGACTTACCAGAACAAGCATCCAAATTTACCAACCTTGAGTTGAGTGATAATTCTATTCATGACGAAAATTTGCTAGAACTTGCAACAAGTTCTAATGAACCAATAGACGATTTATTGACATTAAAATTCAATGAAAATGAATTATTTTATGTAGGAGAAGTAACTCAACCAGAAGCCGAAAATATCAATGCAACTTTTACCTCAGCGAAAACTTCTTCCTTGAATAACCTTGATAGCATAGAAGAACTATTCCCTGAACTAGATAATAATTTTAAACAGATTTTTCCCAAAACAGCTAATGCAAATTCCATAGAGGAAATTCCTCCAAATAATCATCTACCCAAAATTAATCAAACCCAGGAAGAAAGCTTCTCTTTAGATAGTTTGTTTGCTGTGGAAGAAGAGACAATCCCATATACAAGCAAATCAGAATCCGGCGATTTATTTGATTTCTTAAACTTCCCAACAAATGCAGAAATTTATCAATCAGAAGAGGATTTAAACGAGTTTTGGAGTCAGGAAACCGAAGAAGAACAAAAGCAGGAATTTAATCCGCAAGCTGAACAGGATGCAGTCAGAGCGTTAGAAGCAAGTTTGTTTGCTGCTGCTGCTTCAGGTGACATTTTTGGTAGCAGTGAGCAAGCGTCAGAAGAAAGTTTTGATATCGAAGATGAAGATATAGATATCACTTTCCTAGACTCAGATTTGACATCTTCATCGGACGTGGGTGATGATTTATTTGCTCAATTCACATCAACGGAGTCAGCGATTGAACTGTTTAGCGATCGCGAATCTCCTCAAAATACCATCCAGTTAGAGCCAGAAAACACATCGGTAACGATGCTTCCAGAAACTGTTGATGTCGTTCCCGAATTTACTACATCTGACGTTTATATTAAATCAGTTGAAGAGGAAACTAATTTATTAGATACTGCTTTTGATGATAATTCGCTAAATATAGACAAAATCGATTCACCTGATATCCAGCTTGACACTACAGAAAGTTATTTAGTAGAATCACAAGATTTATTTGCTAGAGAAATTACAGTAGATATCGGTTTACCAGAAACTTATTCTTCTCCACAGTTAGAGACAGATATAGAAGTTGCACCGAAGGGAAATAATAGCTTACAACCTACCTTTGACTTCACAGAAATATCTTTTTCTCCAGATGAAAATTTAGCAGAGTCAGAACTGAGTTTAATTAATGATTTATTTGCTACAGAAAATTTCCTGTTAGATCCTAATCAAGAATTTCTCCTAGAAACGGTTATTCAAGAAAGTACACCAAAAGCTGTAGAAGCTGTCTTGGAAGTAGCAAATGATAAAGATTTCTTGGAAATACCAGAATCTGAAGATGCTTTTGATGAGGCAACTTCAGAAGTTGAGATAATCGAGAATGAATCTGCTGCATTAGAGTATATGAACGCACAATCTAAAACTTTAGAAGATGCTGATACGGCAAATTCTGCCTCTGTTTTAGATGAATTTACTGATTTAGAAGCACTACTAGAAGAGGAATTAACATCTACTCCTGATATCGAGATATCAGACATGGATTTTGCTAACTTAGAAGCGTTACTCGGTGAGGAAAAAGCATCTAATAATGTTAGTAGTCAGATTGTATCCTCAGAACTAGCAGATGAATTTGGTAATTTAGAGAAACTACTGAAAGAAATAGATCAAACGATATCGCATTCACCAACGGTAACATCAAGCACAGGCAGAAATCAACGTCAGCCGCGTCGTAGTGCGAGATTTGAAGAAACAATGCGGGTGCCGGTGAAGCATCTAGACGATATGAGTAACTTAGTTGGGGAGTTGGTAGTAAATCGTAACACCTTAGAAGAGGATCAAGGAAGACAGCGACAATCCTTAGATAACTTGTTGCATCAGATACAACAACTCTCAGGTGTGGGAGCGAGGATGCAAGAATTATACGAGCGATCGCTTCTGGAAGCTTCTTTATTAGCTAGTCGCAAACATAAAGAATCTCTCCCCCTAGTTAGTGATTCAAATAGCGACAGAGGATTTAGCGAACTAGAAATGGATCGCTTTACTCCCTTCCACACGCTTTCTCAAGAAATGATTGAATTGATTGTGCGGGTACGAGAATCAGCGAGTGACATCGACTTTATTACCGATGAAACTGAAAGGGTAGCACGACAGTTTCGACAAGTAACTACCCAATTGCAAGAAGGACTGACAAAAGCGCGAATGGAGCCTTTTTCTCAAGCTACCGATGGTTTGCAACGAGGAGTACGCGATACTGCAATCAAGTATGGCAGACAAGTGGAACTTGTGATTGAAGGTGGAGATACTTTCATCGATAAAATGATTGTAGAGCATTTGAAGACTCCTTTAAATCATATGCTCAATAATGCGATCGCTCACGGCATTGAAACCCCAGAAATCCGGCAACAGCAAGGTAAACCACCTGTGGGAAAAATTAGCGTTCATGCTTTCCACCAAGGGAACCAAACGATTATTTCTGTTAAGGATGACGGTGCGGGTATTAACATAGATCAAGTGAAAGCAAAGGCGATCGCTCAAAATTTAATTAACACCGAAGAAGCAAAAAGCATGTCTCCCATTGAGGTGTATGACTTGCTATTTGAACCTAATTTCAGCACCAAAGACGAAGCTGATGAATTATCTGGTCGTGGTGTTGGTATGGACGTAGTTCGCACTTCCATCAGCGAAATTCGCGGCACAATTACTACTGATTCTATTGTAGGCAAGGGAACCACTTTCACAATTCGTTTGCCTCTGACTTTAAGTATTTGTAAAGCTTTGTGTTGCGTCTCTGACAAAGCGAGAATTGCCTTCCCGATGGATGGTGTGGAAGATACTTTAGATATACCTGCCAAAAATATTCAGACAAATGCCGAAGGGGAATCATTTATATCTTGGCGCGATACAATCCTACCATTCCGACCGCTGAAAGAACTTTTAACTTTCAATCGGTTACTCAGCCGAGGTAACGTTTATGGGGGAAATCGCGACGATGATATGATTTCCGTGATTGTCGTGCGATCGGCAAATACCTTGATTGCTCTCCAAATAGATCAGGTACTCAGCGAACAAGAAATAGTCATTAAGCAGTTTGAAAGACCGGCACCAAAACCGATTGGTGTAGCTGGTGCTACCGTCCTCGGTGATGGTAGAATTATGCCCATCGCTGATGTCCTAGAAATAATTGACATCTTCCAAGGACGCACAGCAAAACAAACTGGTCTCAGTCTCTGGGAACAAAAAAATACTTCCACTCCAGTAGAAATACCTGCTACGAAGGTTGACCCGACAGTGTTGATTGTCGATGACTCAATTACAGTCCGCGAGTTGCTTTCTCTCACCTTTAACAAAGCAGGTTATCGCGTAGAACAAGCCCGTGACGGTCAGGAAGCCTGGGATAAACTGCGCTCCGGTCTACCCTGCGATATCGTATTTTGCGACATCGAGATGCCCCGCTGCGATGGGCTGGAGTTGCTTTCTCGCATCCAGAAAGATTCTACCCTCAACCATTTACCGATCGCTATGCTCACCTCCCGTGGTGCAGATAAACACCGACAAATGGCGGTGCAACTAGGTGCTAGTGGCTACTTCACTAAACCTTATCTGGAAGAAGCTTTACTCGAAGCTGCTTCACGGATGCTCAAAGGAGAAAAGCTGATTAATAGTGCTAGTAACGCCTAGAAATTGCTTGTCGCTGGCAAATGTAAAAACATGGTATAAATTTATGTCATTTTTTCACAGCGAGGACATTACCGGATTGAAAAAATACTCGAAAAATGTAGCGTAGAAATATGACCTTTTCTAATAGATTTTTATCGTGCTGCTTCTAATTTTTTGTCTGTAAACTATACAACATAAATTTTATTTTGCCTGTATTATTCTGATGAAAATAAGAATTGAGTTATAATAAATTGTATATTTTTTACAATAAAACAATGATAATTAGCAATCAAAACTTTTATGTAATTAAAGAAGCTATCTTAACTTCGGATCAAGGAAACTTAACATTAGGAGAAGCAGCCAAGGCAAAAGTTTATCGAGTGCTGACCAATGATGCAGGACAAATTCTGCTAGACCCTATAGATATAGAAAAAATTCCTGAAGAACAGCGATGGTTGTGGCAAAATCCAGAAGCCTTAGCGATGGTGTTACAGGGTTTGAAAGAAGCAGCAGAAGGAAAGGGACATTACCTCGGCTCATTTGCTCAATATGCGGACTTGGAGATTGATGATTAAATGCAATTTCAGATCATCTACCAGCCTTCCGCAGAAGCAACACTAATTGACCTTGAGCAAACTGACCCCAAAAAGTACCGGAAAGTATTAAAAACGCTGGCATTGATGGAAACTAATCTCCGTCATCCTAGTTTGCAAACTCACAAATTTGATGATTTATTTGGTCCCAATGGCGAAGAAGTATTTGAAGCATACGTAGAAAATAAAACACCTGCTGCTTTTAGAGTGTTTTGGTACTACGGTTCCGATCAAGGAGTAATAACAATTTTAGCAATTACTCCTCATCCTTAAAGGATGTTTGAAAAGTCTAATTTATTACTAGCCGATGGCAACGACTAGGGATTGATTCATCCGTCGCTTCGGACATTATCTCCAAATTCGTTGCAGATTGAGTACAAAACCAGGTAAAATATTTTCCCCGGAAATAGTTTGAGGAAATTTTAAAACTTCCACATCTTGTCCTGGACGATAAATTTCTACTTCCTGTTTTTTTCGGTTGATCAACCAACCAAGACGACACCCATTTTCGATATACTCTTGCATCTTCTTCTGAGTTTTTTTCAAGCTGTCATTTGGTGACATTATTTCAATGACAAAATCAGGACATAGGGGAATAAATTTTTCTTTTTGCTCTTTAGTCAAAGCATCCCAACGAGATTTTTCTACCCAAGAAACATCTGGAGAACGGTCAGATCCTGAAGGTAAAGTAAATCCAGTTGATGAATCAAAAACTTCGCCTAATTGATTTTGGTCGTTCCAGAACCATACTTGAGCGTTAATACTAGAATTACTTCTCCCTGTTTCTCCTCCCGTAGGTGGCATTATAATCAATTCTCCTTGGGCATTGCGTTCTAATTTTAAATCGGAATTTTCTTCACACAATTGATAAAACTGCTCTCTTGTCAGTTTAATTACAGAATTGAGGTTTAATGTAAGTGCTGTCATAACAACCTCTAATTAACTCATCTATATCAAAAATAGCATCGGCGACTTCTAGTCGCGGCGTTGCGCGTACAATCTCCGCATGACAAGGACTTAAGAAAAGTTGAAACCCGCGTAGTAGAGGGGTTTAGTCTGTGTAGCTGGGATTTCAATCGTCCAGTACAGTAGGTAAATAATTTAACTTACTGCTTGATTTACTACTTATTAGACATATCCAGAAATTAATTATGCGTTGCCCGAAACCCTTGATTAGACGTAGCATTGCTACGTCTCTACGTATGACTCTGGAGATGTCTATTGATGATGTGCGCCATCGCACTGTCAATATTTGCCAAGATTTAGTCTTGTTCTATCTTAGAACTATGTCACGAAAAAATTAGCGTTTACTATGACCAGCGAAAAACACTCTCCTTACCCATCCAGCCCAAAGAGCGATCGCATTGATGACTACTACGGTACTATAGTTGCAGACCCTTATCGCTCCTTAGAAGACCCGGATTCAGAAGAAACCAAAGCTTGGGTTGAGGCACAAAATAAAGTTACCTTTGGCTACCTGAACGAAATTCCCGCTAGAGAAAAAGTCAAACAGCGCCTCACCAAATTGTGGGATTATGAAAAATATAGTATCCCTTTTCAAGAAGGCGAAAATTACTTTTATTTCAAAAACGACGGACTGCAAAACCAAAGCGTCCTCTACACTCTCAAAAGTCTCGATGGTGAACCTAAAGTTTTACTCGATCCCAACAAACTTTCAGAAGATGGTACTGTTGCGCTTTCCGGTTTATCTATCAGTAAAAACGGTAAACTTTTAGCATACGGTTTATCCTCATCTGGTTCTGACTGGCAAGAATGGAAAGTCCGAGATGTAGAAACAACTGAAGATTTACCAGACCATTTAAAGTGGATTAAATTCTCTCGCGCATCGTGGACAAAGGATAATCAAGGCTTTTTCTACAGTCGCTACGATGAACCAAATGAAAAAACCAAATTAGAAGATGTCAACTATTATCAAAAGCTTTTTTACCACAAATTGGGTACATCCCAAACAGAAGATACGTTAATTTACCAACGTCCAGACCAAAAAGAATGGGGATTTAGCGGTGGTGTCACAGAAGATGGACATTATTTAGTAATTTCCGTTTCGTTAGGTACTGACTCGAAAAATCTGTTTTTCTACAAAGATTTGACTAACCAAAATGCTGAAGTAGTCGAACTAATTAAGGAATTTGAAGCAGATTATAGCTTTATCGATAATGATGATAGCGTCTTTTATTTTCGTACAGATTTAGATGCACCCCGCGCTAGAGTTATTGCCATTGATAGTAAAAATCCTGAGAAATCAGCGTGGCAAGAAATTATTCCCGAAGCGGTGGAAACTTTGGAAAGTGTCGGCATCCTCAACAATCAGTTTGTTGCTGATTATCTCAAAGATGCTCACAGCCAAGTTAAAATTTTTGACCTCAATGGTAGCTTTGTCAGAGAGGTAGAATTACCCGGACTTGGTTCAGTGGGAGGCTTTAACGGCAAACGTCATGATACGGAAACTTTTTATAGTTTCACTAGCTTTACCACACCGCCAACAATTTATCGCTACGACATAGTAAGCGGAAAAAGTCAAGTTTTCCGACAGCCAAAGGTAGATTTTAATCCTGCTGATTATGAGACTAAACAAGTTTTCTATCGCAGCAAAGATAATACCCAAGTGCCGATGTTTATCACCTATAAAAAGGGGATTAAACTTGATGGAAATAATCCCACATATTTGTATGCTTATGGTGGATTTAACATCTCTATAACTCCGAGTTTTTCTGTCAGTTCGTTAGTATGGCTAGAAATGGGTGGTGTCTATGCTGTGCCAAATTTACGCGGTGGTGGTGAATATGGGGAAGAATGGCATCAAGCGGGAATGAAGCTAAAAAAGCAGAATGTTTTTGATGACTTTATTGCTGCTGCCGAGTGGTTGATTGGTAATGGGTATACCAAAAGTGATAAGCTAGCGATCGCAGGTGGTAGTAATGGTGGATTATTAGTTGGTGCTTGCATGACTCAGCGTCCCGATTTGTTTGGTGCAGCTTTGCCAGCAGTCGGGGTCATGGATATGTTGCGCTTTCATAAGTTTACCATCGGCTGGGCGTGGGTTCCTGAATATGGTTCGCCGGATAATTTAGAGGAGTTCAAAGCGCTTTATGCTTATTCCCCACTGCATAACCTCAAACCCGGTACAGCTTACCCAGCTACGATGATTACCACAGCCGACCATGACGATCGCGTTGTCCCTGCTCATAGTTTCAAATTTGCCGCCGCTTTGCAAGCTGCACACACAGGTGAGAATCCTGTTTTAATTAGAATTGAGACGAAAGCGGGACATGGTGCAGGTAAACCTACGGCTAAAATTATCGAAGAAGCAGCAGATAAATGGGCTTTCTTGGTGCGTAGTTTGGATATGAAAGTTTAGTTGCTTAATTGAGGTATCAGGACTTACGCACGAACTACATATTTCCGTCATTGCGACGCAAGGAAGCAATCTCAAAGTCTTGTTTTCTGGTAACGAGTGCGTAAGTCCTAGGTATGAATCTGGATGTAGAGACGTAGCAGTGCTACGTCTCTACAATGGTTTTGGATAATGCATATTTACAGACTAAATACTTTAATATGAAACTTGATTGCGAACCTTATTACAAAACAAAATTTGGTGCTGCTTATTTGGGAAACAGCCTGGAATTAATGGCAAATATCAGTAGCGAAAGTATCGACCTGATTTGCACGTCTCCACCATTTGCACTAGTTCGGAAAAAAGAATATGGAAACGTTGATGCCGACGAATATGTAGAATGGTTTAAAGATTATGCTGCACAATTTCACCGTATTCTTAAACCAACAGGTTCACTGGTTATTGATATTGGTGGCAGCTGGATTAAAGGAATGCCAGTTCGTTCTCTTTACCACTTTGAATTAGTTGTTGCTCTGTGCAAACCGAAAGAAAAAGGTGGACTTGGATTTTATCTTGCACAAGAATTATATTGGTATAATCCAGCTAAACTTCCTACTCCCGCTGAATGGGTAACAGTTCGCAGGGAAAGAGTTAAAGATTCGGTAAATACAATTTGGTGGCTGTCAAAAGAACCGCATCCGAAAGCTAACAATAGAAGAGTTTTAAAGCCTTATAGCGATGCGATGAAAAACCTAATTAAGAATGGATATAAACCCAAACTCAGACCATCAGGTCATGATATTTCCAATAAATTTGGAAACGATAGAGGAGGAGCTATTCCCCCGAATATTATTGATGGACGTTGCAGTGCAGATAAAGAAGAAATAGGGCAACCAGTTCTTTTACAAGAAGATTTAGTGCAGCCTGTAAATCTAATTTCTGCCTCAAATACTGCTTCCAACGATTATTATCAACGACGTTGCAAAGAAGAAGGTTTTAAGCCACATCCGGCAAGATTTCCTCAAGCTTTACCTGAGTTTGTCATCAACCTTTGTACAGAACCAGGGGATATTGTTTTAGAACCTTTCGCTGGTTCTAACATGACAGGTAGGGTTGCAGAAACCTTACAAAGACGCTGGTTAGCTTTTGAAATTGATGAAGACTATATCATAAGCTCAAAATTGAGATTTGAAGAAAATGCTCCTTTGGTTGTTGAACCTCCAGCAGATTTACCACCAATAGCATCAGAAAATGCTGATAAAAACAATCAAGCTGTACAGTTAGGACTGTTTTGAAGAAGGCTCTCCAGCTAAATCATATTTTTTAAGGAAATTGCAGAATGGAGTCGAAAAAATTAAAAAGGTTTACTTATGGACATCAGTTTGAGCCAGCCAAATTCTCTTTAGTTGAAATTCTGGAATTATGTAAACATTGCCAACCAAGTCGGGACACACTGGAAGCCAATATTGCCCAGCGTTATTTTTCCCAACATTCTAAACGGGCATCATCCAGGCTTGCTTCATCAGACAATATCAGCAAATTGGCAATGAATTGTTTCTTATCACTCAGAGCCTATCAGCTGATTGACGACTTGGAACAACTACGCCAATATAAAATCACTCTTCTTGCTGAGGAAATTTTATCTAATGCCAATAATTCCCTTTTTGTAAATCGACGGTTTGCGGCTCACATATTAAATAATCTGTCAGGGATGGCTTTATTGAAAGCTATCGACGCAATTAATGCCAGAGGAGAAGAGCCACAGTTGGAGTCGATAGCATATGAATTACAGGAAAGGGGATATGCCATATCGCCCAACGCTATTTACACAAGTACTATGAGAAGTTGGTTATCCCAGGCAAATGTTTTTGAAAGAGAATACGAAATAAACTGGGATGTTGTTTCCGAAATTCTAGGCATCAATAAAGATTTTATCGATGAGCTTTATACTCTGACTCCCGGACAAAAACATTTTCTGCTGAGTCTGCTTAACCTCGATGTCAAAGAACTTACACCAGCCAATAAAGTTGCCCAACATACCAGGAGTGTTTATAAACTTAGGCTCACAACGAAAAATTTGGTCAAGGACGTTATTGACCCTCTTACAAATCTCGCTTTGATAGAAACAGAAAAAACCACAGGTGGCAGAGGGGCTAAACCGAATAATGTCAGATTAACCAGCAAAGCCCAGTCTGAACTATTAGCACCTCTTCTAAAATCCATTGCTAGTGAAACCCGGCTTTCTGAAATTGAACTCAACCGCACCTTTGATGATGTTGTAAATGACTTAAATCATCAAGACAAACATATCAAAGGTAAAGCGTTAGAGCTTCTGGCAATTTGGATGATCCGCCTTACGAGTCTGCGTTTTACAAAATGGCGTAGCAGAGAGAATGGCAAAGGGGAAGTAGATGTCCTGGCAGCTTCAGACAGGTTTGTTTATAGTCGGTGGCAGATTCAATGCAAAAACACAAACAAGGTTGATATTGATGTTTTAGCCAAAGAAATCGGGCTGACATTTGTTACAGGGGCAGACGTGGTAATGGTTGTAACAACTGGTGAGTTTACAAGGGATGCTTACCAATATGCATACAGAATGATGGAAGTATCGCGCTACTATATGATTTTGTTACAAAAAGATGATATTGAAGCAATTAAAAGGGATAAGACGAATATTGTTGAAATTTTCGACAGAAAGGCTAGGCGAGTATTTGCAAAGAAAGAACTCGATGTATCTGACGAAGAGTTAAATGAAATTGAACAGGAAGAAGATTTGATGGCTAGAGTAATCGAGGATGAAGTAGATGATAATAATTAAAATATTTACATAACAAATAAAATGTATAAACTAAAAATTTTGCGTTTGTATATCTCCCCTAATTATATTTTTAATTGGTGTAAAAAAGCAGCTTATACAAAAGATTCGCTGCTTTCGTTGATAGTTGCCTAGTTTGGAAAAAAATTTCAATCCTCCATCTGTCCTCTTATGGACTTAAGCTGTCCTCGCTTAGTTTTGCTATCGAGACGTTTTCTCGCAGAACTGCGAGTTGGTTTGGTTGGTTTGCGTTTTCGGGGTAACACTGCGACGCTTTTAATGAGTTCTTGAAGTCGTTTTAAAGCCTCTTCTTTGTTCTTCTCTTGGGTTCGGTGTTCTTGGGCTTTGATAACAACAACTCCCTCCTGAGTGATGCGTCTATCGCTCAGTTTCAAAAGTTGTTCTTTATAAAAATCGGGTAGGGATGAAGCACCAATATTGAAGCGCAAATGTATCGCAGTGGAGACTTTGTTGACATTTTGACCACCTGCTCCTTGGGAACGAATAGCACTAAGCTCGATATCACTATCAGGGATGATTACTTGGCTGGAAATTTGCAGCATTGTTTATATTTTACATTTTTAACGCAAAGGAGCGCGGAGGTAAGCGCAGAGTGACGCAGAGTTTTTTTCTCTAGGATTCGCTGACGAATTTTAGTTTCTTGGCTTTAACAAGCAAGTCAGCCGGAAAACGGATTGTTACGGCTTCGCGTTCCATCGGCATATTTACAACCAAATAGTGATATCATTTATTGTAACTGCTATTTGATTTACTACTTTATATCATGTCCGACAAATCACATATACTGTAAAGACGTTCCGCTACTGTAAAGACGTTCCGCTACTGTAAAGACGTTCCGGCGGAACGTCTCTACGACGATTAGTATGTTTTTATTAATGTTAATTAAACGGACATGATATTATTAGCGATCGCATAAATGCATTTAGATAATTCCCTATACAAAACAAATAAATAGGAGTGGATGAGCGTGAATGCATCTGAACAGGCAACAAACGTTGAACTTGCTAGCAACATTGCGACGGTAGTTAACTTGTTCAAATTTGAGTTTCCTGATGCGAAATCGGATCTCAAACCCTGGAAGAATGACCCAGAAACCAGGGAATTAGTCGATCCAGACTCGATAGATATCGGCTTTCACTTTCCTGGTATCAGCAAATCTTGGCGCAGTCGCAGTATACTAATTCAAATCCGATTTTATCAAGATCCTATCAATAATTTACGTCGAGCGATCGGTGTGGAAGTAGCAGGATTTGACCATCGTGGTGAAGTATGGCGACTTTCTACAGTGGATAATTGGAGTTGTGTTGGTACATCTGAACCTTCCCCAGAAATAGAGGAAAAGCTCAAACAGTTTTGCCGACACATTTTAGAAGTCTTCAATCAGCAAACTGATAAGTAATATCATGTCCGTTTAATTAACACTAATAAAAAAATCCGAAATCCTAATAGAGACGTAGCACTGCTACGTCTCTACATCATATTTAATCTACCGGACATGATATAAGTTCGTAGTGAGCGGTTCACCGCTCATAAAGTAATAATCAGTAACTATTTTTGACAGCTACCATCAGCACAATATGCTGATTGATAGGTGCTAGAACGCTTCCCAAATAAAGTATAGCGGTTATCGCGGATTTGTTCGTAAAAGCGATCGCCTACCCATTTTACTCCCGGTAATGCCCGATAAGCATCCACAAATACGCTACCCAGAGGCAATAATCGTCCAATTTCTTCTGCTGCTGCGCTTCCTTGCCAGCGTTTTTGTGGTGCGTTTCCATCAATCAAAATCATTCCCTGTTCGCAATCAATAGCTGTGATTCCCCACTTTTGAAGTGTTTGCTCATCTTGCATGGAGATATAGCGAAACAGCTTTCCTTGATCTAAAGTTTCTAACAGTTGCACTAAAGTAACGCAAAGATTGCAATTACCGTCGTAGATAACATAATAATTCATAGAGGTGCGCTAATTGCCGGTTTCCAAATTATCAATTAAACTAATAATAATTTATAAACCGATTAATTCCATCTATCCGTAGGGAGTTTCCCGCCTTAACTAGTATCTGTAGACTAATAGTCTGACAAGTCAACTTTGCCTAGTTGGTAGTAAGGACTTAAGTCCTTAAAAAGCCACAAATCGCTTACTACGAAAGAAAGCAAAGTTCCATTGGTAAAGCGCTAGTTTCATCGACTTGAGATAAATAACCATTACAAACGAGGTTGATATATGTCTCAAAATACTGTTACTCATCTAGTTCATGATAGGAACGCACGCGGTCACACTAAAATTGGTTGGTTGGATAGTTACCATACATTTTCTTTTGGGAATTTTTCCGATCCAAATCGCATGGGATTTCGCACTCTGCGGGTAATCAATGACGATCGCATTGTCCCTGGTGCGGGTTTTGGTACTCACGGTCATCGGGATATGGAAATTCTCACATATGTCCTAGAAGGTGCGCTAGAGCATAAAGATAGCTTGGGTACCGGTTCGGTGATTCTTCCTGGTGAAGCGCAAGTCATGAGTGCTGGTACTGGTATAACTCACAGCGAATACAATCACTCACAAACTGAGCCAGTACACCTTCTGCAAATCTGGATTCTTCCCGATAAACAAGGCTTAAAACCAAGGTATGAACAAAAAGCTTTTTCTATCGAAGAAAAGCGGGGAAAACTACGCTTAATTGCTGCCAAAGATGGACGCGATGGTGCTGTGACAATTCATCAAGATGTGAATTTGTACACATCTGTTTTAGAACCCGGTAATGTGGTAAATTATCACGTTCAGCCACATCGTTATGCTTGGTTACAAATAGCCCAAGGCATAGCAACCTTGAATGGTGAAGAACTTAGATCCGGCGATGGTGTCCAAATTAGCGTTGAAGAACAACTGGAAATCAGCACTCAAGTAGGTGCAGAAATCTTGCTGTTTGATTTGGGTTAATGTCAAAATTGCGATAAAGGGGAAAAGGAAGAAACATTTTTATTTTTCCTGCCCCTTTTCCCAATTTTTGAAATAAGTACATTAGACAAAATTGCAAAAGTCTGTTTTATCAGCGTTCATCTGCGTAGCCTTCGGCAAGCCGCTTCGCGTCTACATCTGCGGTTAATTATTTATTTTTGGTAATGAACGCAAGAAGTATATTGTCGGACAGGTATCTTACCTGCCCGACAATAATATTAACCAGTACGTGGGATGCGTTCAATCTCAGCATAACCACTAAAAATTAACTGTTTCCCTTGAGTTTCTAAACGGTTAAGCCGCATTTTTATTCCATCCAAGTCAAAGCGATCTAAATCGACCATATTATCCAAAATATCTGCCAGTGCTACGCTCAAGGTTCTAGATATTTCCTTTTGCGCTTCTGGTACAGAGTCAAGTTGAATTTGGGGATCTTTAAAAGAAACACGCCGACGCCTTTCAACGGCTATACTTACAGTCATATCCAAAGGTATAAGTTCGCGATCGCCTAAATCAGCCTTGGCAAAAATCCGCAGGCGATTTTCTGGCAATAATTCTACCCGAATTTCTGGGAAAGATACTGGATTGCCGCCAGATAATTCGGTTAAGGCAGGTACAGTCAGGTTTAACAGCCGTTTTTTAACCAGTTCTGCCTTAAAAGAGTAATTAATCCCTTCTTCTGATAAAACGACTTTAGCTATAGCTTGAGTCGGTTGCTTGAGAGTTAGTTTCCCAGCCAAAACCGAGCTAAAATCAATGGAAACAGCATCGGTTTCCACTGAAATTTCGTCTGCGGGGAAATCTTTGCGAATCACTACCCCAATTCCGTTCATTTTAAAGCTATCAATGCTGCCTTGCAACAGTTTGCTGGAGGGATAGCAGCGCACAAAGACTTCTACTGACTCGCTTTGGGAAAACAGATGGCGAATCGTTTGGCTAGCAACAGTATTGAGCATCCGCTCTCCCCAATCTGTGCCTTTGGGATCTTTTAAACCAGTAATTCCGCCGAACATGTAGTTTTGGGTCTCTAGAAGTTCTTTATCTTTTTGTAACAAATTGTGAAAATTATTGCAACTATTACTCTATAGGTTGTGCTGATGATAACGTAGGGGATCGCTAATAATGCAGAATATTTGATCGGACTTACGCTTTTACAACAAAATAAATAACAGATGAACCCAACGGCAGAACAGTTAAGATCGTTTTACAGTAGATGTGTAAGAGCAAGCAACCTGCTCCAATCAATTGAACTAGTCAGATACGACAGTCGCAGTCAAAGAATAGTCATGTTGATTGGAAAGACAATACAAATAGAAGTACTTGCGAACGGTGAGGTGATAATCGGATGACTCAACCAAACTATGAACTACTCACAGAAGCAGAGTTAAGAGAGTATGTAAGGTTTAATCCCCAAGATGAGGACGCTTTTCAGTACTACTTGACCATAGTCCGTGCCAAACCAGGACGTGTGGTTACTCGGACAGAGGAGGAATTTGACGCTGAATTGCGTAAGCGGATAGCTCAAGAAGCTACTCATTCCTGAGTGGCAAGAACGGCTAAGATCGTTTGTTGATCGGCTAATTAAAATCTATCAGATTTCTGTTTGAGAAAAATTTCAAGCGATCGCACTTCCCAATCAATTCCACCTTTTAAGATTTTTCCGTAAATAACGCAGCCGCATTAAAACAGGCTTTGCCCAATCCCCAGGTCGAAATTCATGCAGGAGAATGTACAAACAAGGGATAATAAATAAAGTCATCATTGTCGCGATCGCCATTCCAAAGAAAACGACAATCCCCAAAGGTTGCAAAAACTCTGAACCTTCCCCAATACCCAAAGCTAAAGGAAACAGTCCTAAAATGGTGGTGACAGTAGTCATCATAATCGGGCGCAAGCGTTGCGGAGCAGCTTTGAGAATGGCGATTTCACGAGTACAATTTTCCTCTTCCCGAATTTGGTTCGCTGATTCCACCATCAAAATTCCCGCGTTTACCACAATTCCCACCAGCAAGACTACACCAACGATTACCGTTGCACCAATGGCAGTTTTGGTAATGTAAAGCCCAAAAATCCCCCCAGCTAACGCCAGCGGAACAGTAAAGATAATTACTAACGGATCAAGGAGCGAATTGTATTGTACAGCCATAACAACGAAGATTAAGAAAACTGCTAAAGCTCCCAAAGTTTTCAAAGCATCTTGAAGTTGCTGATTAGTTTCTTGAGCCGAACTAGGAACAATGGAAACGCCATCAGGTAATTTTATACTTTTAAGTACTTGATTAACTTCAGCGATCGCTTCACCAAGACTCGCTTCTTCGCTTAAGTTGCCTGCAATAATAAAAGCTTGACGTTGATTAATTCGCTGCACTTCACCAGGAGCTTGACCTTCTTCAATTCGAGCAACATCCGAAAGGCGAATCTGTTTATTATTTTCGGTAAATAGCGGTAATCCTTCAAGCTGAGAGGGACGCTGAATCGCTTCAGTATTTAATTGCACTCGCACATCAACCAAACGGTTGCCGCGTTGAATTTGGGTGGGAACTGAACCTTCAATTGCTGTCTGAATGGTTGCCCCAATTTGTTGAGCTGTCAATCCCAGGTTGGCAACTCGTTCCCAGTCGGGACGAATTTGTATTTCTGGTTGCCGGGGATCGGCATCTGGTCGGAATCTAGCTGATGTTGCTTTTTCTTCTAAAGCTTGCAGCACTTGAGCGCCGGCTATTCGTAATTTTTCTTCATCTTCACTTTGTAAGATGACATCAATTTCCGATCCTTGCGCTGGGGTATTACTCAAAATTAAACCGCGCACCTGACCAGGATTTAGACGCAGCAGAATTCCTGCCAAGTTGAGTTTGTTAAGTTGCTGAGTTACTTTTTTAACGTACTTTTCGACATCTGTGCCTTCTTTGAGATTAATGGTGCTGTTTGCCCGTAAAGGATTTTCGGAAGTAGTATTACCAAATAGAGAACCTCCCACTGTGGTGAAAGCATACTCAGTTTCTGGTTGTTTCATCAAAATCTCATCGACAACTTGCATCACTTTTTGAGAAGTAACCAAAGGTGTACCGGGTGGAAACTGCGCTCTCAAGTTGGCTTGTCCGGTATTAATTCGGGGTAAAATTTCTTGGGGAATTTGACCAACCATAAAAAAGCTGCCACCACCGAGAATCAGCAAAGCAGCAGTGACTACAACTAAGCGAAAGCGTAAAATCTTTCTTAAAAAGCTGCCGTATCCTCGCGTAGCATCTTCAAAACGGCGATTAAACTGTTTAAGCAGCCAAAATTTACTTACACCACTAGACCAACGAATTGCCAGCAGTCGAGAAGTTAGCATTGGGACGACTGTCACAGCAACGACTAGGGAGGCAGCTACGGCAAAGGCAATTGTCAGAATCAGTTCATTAAATAGTAGTGAAATAAAGCCACCAATTAAAAGAAATGGGACGACAGAAACCAAGTTAGCGGCAGTCGCAGCGACTAACGCTGATTCTACTTCTTGGGAAGAAGCGATCGCATTTTCAATAAAGAATTTTGAATTTTCCTCATCTCCAAGTCTCCTTCTCCCTAAGTCTCCCTCTCTCTGATTGGGAGTTTTACCTGCTTTTTCCGAAATATTTTCTAGAATGACAACCGATGTATCAATTGCTTGACCAATTCCTAAAGTTAGACCTGCTAAACTAAAGACATTTAAACTCAAGCCAAACAATTTCATCATGGCGATCGCTGCCAAACTACACAGTGGAATTGCTAAACTGATAATAAATGTTTGCCGCAGCGATCCCAAGAATAACAGCACTGCTGCTGCTGCCAACAATGCTCCAGAAATCGCATTAAAAATTACATCATTTAAAGAATTGCGGATGAAGCGAGATTCATCTGTGGTAGCGGTCAAAACCATATCCGCTGGAATTAAACCCGATTGTTGCAATTGTTTAATTCGCTGCTTTACTCGATCCACAACTGTAATTGTGTTCGCATCAGGCTGCTTTTGAACTGACAATTTCACCGCTGGCTGACGGTTAAGATACACAGATACTCGCTGGTTTTCTGTGCCGTCAATTACCTCGGCAAAGTCTCGCAGATAAACGCGACGGGAGGGAGTTGCAGAAGTGGGGGAAGTGGGGGAAGAGACTTCAATTGAGAGGTTTTCAATTTCCTTAGCATCTTTGAATCTACCGACGGTGCGCGTTAATGGTTCGGAATTCTGCCCCAAAATCCGACCACCAGAAGTATCTTGGTTACGCTCTGTTAGTTCATTAAGTACATCCGTTAAACCAATATTTAAGGCTTGTAAGCGGCTTAAGTCAACTAAGACGCGCACTTCTTCTTCTGCCGCACCAGATATATCAACTGCGGCAACTCCCGGTATAACACTGAGTTCCCGCGATAATTCTTCATCGGCAAATACACGTAAATCTTTACCTTGAAGTGAGGTAGATGTCAGTGCTAGTTCGTAGATTGGTAGTTGTGAGGGGTCGAATTTAAATAAACGTGGCTCTTCGATGGTGTCTGGTAGCTGTCCTCTGCCTCGGTTAAAAGCTGCGGTAGCATCGTTGAGAGCCTGGTCAATATCACCTCCGGGTTCAAAGAATAAATCGAGGCTGACTTGTCCTTCACGGGTGCGGGAAAAAACTTGTACTACATTCTCGGTTGCCGATAAAGCTTCTTCTAGGGGTCTGGTGATTTCATCTACTGCTACTTCTGGGGAAATACCCGGTGCTTCTAAACGCACACCAATTCGCGGGTAGGTGATTGCTGGCAGAAGATCCACTTGGATGGTTGTCATAAAGTATATCCCCATGACAATCACCGCGAGGGTAAGCATGAGTGTACCAATATGTTGGCGGATAGCGATCGCGCTAATACTAAATCCGCTTACTTTAGTTTGCTGCATCTGTCGCTCCGCTCTAATTTTAAATATTTTTATCGCGTTGAACTATGGGATGAATCGTAAAGACGTTCCGGTGGAACGTCTCTACAATACGTTGGGATGAATCCTAAAGACGTTTCACCGAAACGTCTCTACAATACGTTGGGATGAATCGTAAAGACGTTCCGGTGGAACGTCTCTACAATAGGTTGGGATGAATCGTAAAGACGTTCCGGTGGAACGTCTCTACAATAGGTTGGGATGAATCGACGTAGATTGCATTCATCATCTCGGAAATATGCAACTCCTTTTTAATTTTTAATTCGGCTTCGGGCTTGATTCTGGTTTTTCCGAAATAATCGAAATCCGCACATCTTGCCCATCTTTTAACGGCTTACCACTCCGCACTACATAGGATTCTCCCGGTTGTAAACCGGATAAAATTTCTACTTTGCTGTCAGCTTTTTCTCCGAAAGTCACAGATTTAGATGTCACTTTCGGTTTACCATCTGTGTTATTTATCACAAATACTCTGCCATTGCGATTTGGGGTTTCTCTATCGGTGGGAGAGGGGGAAGAAACCCCGCTGCTACCTTGCTGAATCGCTGTTTGGGGTATGACTACTCGCTGTTGTGCGCTGCTTTGAAAATTCACCCGCGCTAGCAATCCGCTGCCAATTTTGCCATCGGTGTTGAGAATTTCTACTTCAACTGGGACTAAGCGAGCTGTTATATCAGCGGCTGGGGAAATGCGTATTACTTTACCGGTGTATTTTTTATTTGGAAAGGCATCTAAACTGACTTTTACAGATTGTCCTAGTTGGATGTTTGGCAGTTCTTTTTCAGAAACTTGCTTAACGTCTACTTTCACACGGCTAAAATCGCCTATTTTCAAGACTTCGTTTCCAGGTTGCAGAAGATTGCCCGGTTCTGTGACTTTTTCTGTAATTACACCGGCGATGGGAGATGTCAGTTTTGCATAGGAACGACGCTCTTTAGCTTCGGCAACTAATGCTTGTTGAGCAACTACTCTACCTTGGGCAGCGGCTACGGCTTGCTGTTCTGTGCTAATTTGCTCAGTAGCTGCACGGAGAGCCTGAGCAGCAGTTCGCGCTTCTGTTTGTGATTGTTCGGCGGATTGTAAAGCGATCGCTCCTTCTTTTAATAGCTTCTGTTGCCGTTGTGAGTCTGCTTGAGCTTGTACTACTTGTAGTCGCGCTTGTTCTACTTCTACATGGGCATTACTTATGAGAGTTCTCGCTCTTGCTACTTCTGATTTTCTAGCTGCAAGTTCTGCTTCTGCTTGCTTTAATGCTGTTAATAATAAGGCATCATCTAATTGTCCGATGACTTGCCCGCCTTTGACCGCATCCCCCATATCTACATTTAAGGCTAAAAGTCGCCCTTCAACTTGCGATCGCAATGAGACAACCCGAAATGCAGTTGTAGTACCTGTATACTCTGGTTCTTCTCGCAGCAAACCACTACGAGCGATCGCAACATCTACTGCCGTTGCCTTATTACCTTGTTCTCCTCCACTACCACGCTGAGATTGTGCGTCAGCCGACTCTTTGGGAAGTGAACCGCAACTCATCGTTAACAATCCCATTCCTAACACACTGCTTATTAAGCCCATAGACGAGCATACGCGGGAACGGGAAGAAAAAGTTATCTGTTTATCTCCTTGTCTCCTTGTGTGCTGATGCGGCATATTTATATCCAAAATTGATTTTTTTGCTCTATTGGGGCGATTGTAAATTAAGATAGCCGTCTATTAAAAAGTAATCTTGATATATACAGCAGATTTCAGGTAAACGAAGTAGATATATAAAATCCAAAACCTTGTAGAGACGTAGCAGTGCTACGTCTCTACGTGTATTCGATGTTTAGCGATAGGCTGCTGTATCACTTATAAAAAAGGCAAGAAAGCATAAGTCTGAGATCGTATTCCATTTTCTTTTCTAAGAAAAATCACCGTTTTTTCCCAAAGAATGTCCTCAATGATACATATTTTTATTTGAATTAGAAAAGACAGATTCTAGATGAATTTATGCATTTACTAGCTTATTATAAAGATTTTTTAACTAAGTTTGACTCTGCCCCTAGTTAGAAAACTCTAACTACTGATTCGTGACTTTTTTCACTTCTATCTTTTGGCTTAAAACAGTACAAATTTTTTATTTTTCGCATTGTAGCGAAACTACCAGTAATTTCTAGAATATAACGTTTATATTAAGAAAAGTAAACAAATTAGAAATTTAGGACAGACATAATGTATCTGTCTGGACACCTAATTGTATATTGACATTGCGTGAGGAAGGCAACCTGTGACATCACCGCTATATTTTGCACAAACTACTGAAGAATCCCAAATTACAGAGTTTTTTACCGAATCGGTGGGACAGTGGCGTTCAGAACGTCGCTATTATACTCTTCCAGAGGGAGAAACTAAGGAAATGGTGAGTATAATTGCTATCCGTTTTTTAGAGCCGGGATGTGACGAGTTGCTTCATCTGGCTGAGATGCATAATTTGCCAGATATCGCAAGTTTAATTTGCGGTACTCACGTAAGTTGGGATACAGATTCAGTCACTGGAAAAAAGGAATCTAAAGGTTCAACGTTGTTTGGTGTTTTAGGAACAACTTTATATCGCGATCGCGGTTTTGCGACTTCCAAACCAGTTACCGCACAATATTATTTCCCCAACCCGAAAACTTTATGTTTGCGAACCGAGTACAATAATTCAGTATTCGAGGAAGAATTAAAGCTAATTGGCGAAAAATACCGCACACGTCAATCAATTATCTCTCGTGCAGGTGAACAATTGATGATTGGGCAGTATTTAGAAAAAAGAATTGATTAACGTAGTGACGACTGAAGTCGTCATCTTATAAAGACGTTCCACCGGAACGTCTCTACTCGTAATATGTTTAGTCTTTGATTTAAGCGATGAATCGCTTACTACGAAATAATTAAGCGCTTGTAGTTTCAGATTGATTTAAAACAGAACGCGCATTCAATGATAAACCTACACGGGAAACACCAGTGAAGAGAATGCTGACACCGACTAGTGTACCAATCAACCAAGGCGCATTAAAGGGAAATTGAAACCAAATCATTGCGCCTAATATTAAAGTGATGATACCATCGCCAAGTACCCAAGTCCAGTTTTGTTGGGGACGCAAGCGGAATGCAAGGATTAGCTCGAATACACCTTCGGTTAACAAAAAGCTACCTAACAATAGAGTTAATGTGAGAATGCCATTCAAAGGGTAAACAAACAGCATTATACCTGTGGCAATGTATAATCCGCTCAATAAAAGCTTCCAAACAAAGCCTCCCTTATCGCGAGTTTCAGTAGCGTAGACTAGTTTGGCAAATCCTGAAGAGATGAGAATCAAGGCAAACCAAGTCTCAGCAAAAATCGTCGATACAGAAGGTAAAGCGATCGCCACAATTCCTAAAACAATTAAAAGAACGCCAATAATTAGCGATCTATTGATATTCTTTTTGACATCACCAGAAATGTTGGTTGTCATATAATTTTTTCCCTTTGCTTTGTGTTGATACAATTAGGCTAGGGAATTTTTGCATAATTTACTACAACCCTAAGATATACGTCATTTAGTTTAGATCAGGCGATCGCTGTAATATCATGTCCGTTTAATTAATAGTAATAAAAACTTACCTATCGTCGTAGAGACGTTCCGACGGAACGTCTTTACACTAATTCTAGTTGTAGTTCAAAACCAGGTAAAACCTCTTCACCCCTAAGTACCGCTGGGAGTTGAACTATTTCTAGAGGTTGATTTTGTCGATAAATCTCGACTTGCTGATCTTGAAAATTAATCAACCAACCTAAGCGTAAACCATTTTCGAGATACTCTTGCATTTTATCTTGTAGAGGTTGGAGGCGATCGCTTTGGGAACGAAGTTCTATGAGAAAATCTGGTATAATAGGGGGGAATTTTTTGCGTTCATCTGAAGTCAGCGCTTCCCATCGTTCTAATTTTACCCAAGCAGCATCAGGCGATCGCTTTGCACCATTCCCAAGCCGAAAAATAGTAGAGGAACTGAAAACCTTTCCCAATCTCGTTTTACGATTCCAGATTTCCAAGTCTGTAATCATTCCTGCCTCTTGATTTCCGCTTTCTCCTCCGACTGGTGACACAATAATTAATTCTCCTTTTGCATTCAATTCCAGGTTCAAGTCTCGGTTTGCGGTGCAAAGTTGATAAAATTGCTCATCTGTGAGGTGAACAATCGGCTCTAGATTTAGCACATATGTATTCATTAAACTACCTTTGCCTATAGCAGTAGTGAATTGCTTTGATTATTTGGCATTGCTGAATTGATGTATGAATCCGGATGTAGAGACGTTCCGCCGGAACGTCTCTACAAGGATTTTAGTATTATATAAAATTATTTTCATACCTCCATTCAGCAACGCCGATTATTTATATATAGCAGTTCTCGTTTGAATCAAATATATCCTGACAGTTAATTTAAAGACGTTGCACAAGATCCGTCACTACAATCTGTATTGCATACAAGTGTAAACCGCTGTATAACAATCCTTGTAGAGACGTTCCGCCGGAACGTCTTTACAAGCGGAACGTCTTTACAAGCGGAACGTCTTTACAAGCGGAACGTCTTTACAAGCCGAACGTCTTTACAAGCGGAACGTCTTTACAAGCCGAACGTCTTTACAAGCCGAACGTCTTTACAAGATGTGTGAATACCCTTGCTGTGAATTGTTCGCGGCACGCCTTCACCCTCAGGCTGGAAGCCTGGGGCGTTGCGCGTACGAAGCCCGCCTACGCGGGCTATGAAATTCCAGTCCGCGTTCGCGCAGCGTGTCGTAGACAAGGCGGGCTTGGTTCGTTTAGCCACACCCTTCTAGGGTGATGGCGATACGTTGCAAAAGCTAAATTAATAATGACTTCCCGATTTCCGATGATGCACAGCGGTTAGACCATCTTGATTTAACACTTTGCCGTTATCCACACTTGCATAAACCAACCAATGATCGCCGGCTTCCATACGGGTTTGCACGGAGCATTCCAGGTATGATAAAGCTTCTGAAAGGATGGGGCAACCGTTGCTGGATTCTTCAGTTTCTATGCCGGCAAATCGGTCTTGTCCTGGGGTAAAAGATTTCATGAAGTGCTTTCGCAGTTCTTTGCCTTCAGCTAAAATGTTAACAACAAATTGGTTGCCTGAGTGCGTCAGCGGTTCCATTGCCCGGTCTTTGGCTACGGCAATTGTTAAGCCAGGGGGATTAAAGCTTGCTTGAGATACCCAAGATGCTAACATTCCACTAGATACACCACCTTGCTTTGCTGTCACCACGCAGAGAGAACCGACAATTCGACCAACCGCTTGTTCAACGTTGCTGGCAGCTTGAGTGCGTGGCGCCCGAACTTTATTTACTCTTTTTAGCGCTTGGGCAAAGTCGGTTCCAGCTTCTTCGCAGGTTTGTAAGGTGACTTCGTTGGGTTTGAATTTGACGCGGATGGTGTCAAAACCAAAGCGATAACCAGCGTCTTTTAATTTGCTTTCAATTAAATCAACTGCTTCCCCACTCCAACCATAGGAACCAAATACACCGGCGAGTTTGTTGTTAGTAGCGGTGGAAAGAACAATTCCTAAAGCCGTTTGTACGGGGGTTGGTGCGTGTCCGCCAAGGGTAGGGGAACCGATGACAAAGCCTGAAGCTTTTTCTACAGCGTTACGGATTTCTTCGGGGTCAGCAAATTCGCAGTTAATTGATTCTACACTGACACCGGCTTTGGTGATGCCGCGAGCGATCGCAGATGCCAAAGTCGCTGTATTCCCATAGGCAGAAGCATAAATTAACGCAACTGTCGTATCCGCAGATGTTTGCAGCTGACTCCATTGACGATAAGCATGTGTTAATTCAATTAAACCGTAACGCACCAAAGGTCCATGTCCGGTAGCATACAAACGAACGGGTAAGTCGGAAAGTTTATCCAGCGCTGTTTCAATTTGACGCGCATGAGGAGCCATGACACAATCAAAATAATAGCGCCTATCTTCGTTAATTGTCTCCCAGCCTTCATCAAAAACTTGATCGCCGGAGATATGCGCCGCAAATAGCTTATCTGAGTAAAGAATTTCCGTTTGCGGATCGTAGGTGCAAAGTTGATCTGGGTAGCGTGGGTTGGGGGTAGGAATAAATTTTAGGTGATGACCTTTGCCTAAATCGATAGTTTCTTCACCACGTTTGACAAGAATTGGCAAATCTTGATTTTCCAGCACTGCACGCAGATTTATCGCTCCTGGATTAGAACAAACAAAAGTTATCTGCGGTGCAAGTTCTAATAAAGCTTTGATAGTTGCGGCTCGATTGGGATTAATGTGACCGAGAATCACATAATCAATATCTTTGATATTAAACCGTTGTTGCAAAGCTTGCAGATAAATTTCTGTAAAGGTTTCTCCCGGAGGATCGATTAAAGCGGTTTTATCACCTTGAATCAAATAAGAATTCGCAGTTGTACCTTTAGCTAGGGCATATTCAATTTCAAATCTTAGCCTAGTCCAACTGCGCGATCGCATTACGGTTGTGTCTGTCCCAATGGGGAGAACTTGAACGTCACGAGGTTTATTTGTTTCCATAGCTGACAGGAGTTATGAGGAGCAAAGGAGCTTTCGTTATGAGTGAGGAGTTAGGAGTCGAAAGTGGGGAGTGGGAAGTTACGAATTAAAAGTTAAAAGTGAGGAGTTATGAGGAGCGGAGTGAGGGACAATTTTTAATTTTTAATTCCTAACTCGGCGTTGCTGAATTCAGGTATGAATCCGGATGTAGAGACGTAGCACTGCTACGTCTAATCAAGGGTTTTGACCAGAGCGCAGAATCATTTTCATACATCTAATCAGCAACGCCCCTAACTCCTAACTTTAGTAGAGACGTTCCGGCGGAACGTCTCTACAAGTACAGACGTTCCGGCGGAACGTCTCTACAAGTACAGACGTTCCACCGGAACGTCTCTACAACTCCTAACTTCTTTAATAGTGGTTTCCAACTTTTCTATGATGTACTGCTGTCAAGGATTCTGGCTTGCTGACGCGACCGGCATCAACAGTACAGTAAACTATCCAATGGTCGTTAACTTCCATCCTACTATTGACTTCGCACTCAATATATGCTAAAGCATCAGTTAAGATTGGGGAACCGTTACCAGCTGGCTGAGTTTTAACACCTTCAAAACGATCAGCACCAGGAGCGAACCGTTTCAAAAAGTGCTTCATCAGGAGTTGATAATTACCTTCTTCCAGGACATTTAAAACAAAGCGATCGCCTACTTGCATGAGTGATTCTATCGCTCTATCTTTGGCGACTGCAATACTTAATCCTAATGGTTTGAAGCTGGCTTGACTTACCCAAGAGGCAAGCATGGCGCTTTGAACATCGCCTTTTTTTGCCGTAATGATGTATAATCCTCCTGTGATTCTCCCTAGTGCTTTGTCTAAGTCAGCACTGAGGGACTTCATCGCTTTGATGCTGCGATCGCGTGTTACCCATTGCCCTAAGTCTGTTCCCGCTTCTTCACACAGTTTGTATTTATTTTCGTTGGGTGTTTCTCGCATTTCAATCACGGGAAATGATACATGCAAACCCAGGGCGCGGAATTTGTTCAGCAGAGGATAAGTTGGCTCATCATCACCACCACCGGTTTCAAAGATACCTACAGCTTGTTTTTCTTTGGCAGATCCTAAAACGGTACTGAGTGCAGCTTGGATGATAGAATTACTGGAAGTTGGGGACATTCCTAGAATAATTCCGCTACAACGGCTAACAAGTTCGCGCAATTCTTGTAAGTCTGTCGCCGATCGCAAGTCTACCATTTCCACAGCAACGCCTGTTTTACTGATACCATCTCTCATGGCATCGGCTAGGCGATCGCTATATCCATAACCGGAAACGTAAAATACCCCAACGGTAGTTTCTGCTTTTGTTTGAGTTTTGCTCCAATTCCGATAACGCCCGGTCAATTCTTCAACGTTGTGGTATAATAGTGGTCCATGACCAGTGGCAATTGTACCAATTTTTGGCAGTTCGTCCATGCGCTTGAGAGCAGAAAGTACTGACCGCGCATTCGGTCCCATCAAACAGTCGTAGTAATATTGATAATCTGCCTCAATTGCAGCCAAATCTTCATCAAAGGTGCTTTCTGTGCAATAATGCAAGCCAAAAGCATCACAAGTAAAGAGAATTTGGGTTTTATGGTCGAAGCTGAACATGGTATCGGGCCAATGTAAATTGGGTGCAATAACGAATTCAAATTCGTGTCCATTGCCCAAATCTAAGCGATCGCCATTTTTCACAATCCGTCGTTTAAACGGACGGTGTACCATATCCTCTAAAAACTGAATTGCTACTTTAGAACCGACAACGGTGATTTCTGGGGCGATTTGTAACAAATCTTTAACTAAACCACTGTGGTCTGGCTCGGTGTGGCTGATAATTAGATAATTAATTTGGGTTGGGTTAATCAGTCCGGTGAGGGTATCGAAGAACAGCTGACGAAACTTTTCATGAGACGTATCAACTAAAGCCGTTTCTTTACCACGAATGAGAAACGAGTTGTAGGTAGTGCCGTTTTGTAAACCAAACTCGATATCAAAGCGATCGCGATCCCAATCTAAAGACCGAATTGCCGTAGTTTGTTCAGCAATATCGGCAGTCTGCATAGTCAGTTTTTTTTCAGTTCTTTCGGTGAGTGCTACCATACTCCCCTCCTTACGCAAATCAGTATTTTTCCTCTGGTTTTATTGTGACACGAGTTAATTGTTAATTTTTTTTAAAAAATCTATGGTTGAGTTAAGAAAAATAAAAGTGTGAAACAACAGTTGCATCAAGAAAATACAGAAAACCTTTGGCTAGCTTTGGAAATTGGCAATTCTCGCTTACATTGGGCATTATTTGCAGGTGAGAAACTTTGCCAAACTTGGGATAGTGACCATCTTTCAGTAGAAAACTTAGCACAAAAAGCAACTGATTGTGATTTACTGTCTATAATTTCGGGAGCATCCCCCCCTATCCTCCTCTCCTCCGTTGTTCCTAGTCAAACGAAAATTTGGCAAACTTATCCTCATGTTCGCATTATTACTTTAGAAGAAGTACCGATAAAGGGCATGTATCCCACATTAGGAATTGACCGTGCCTTGAGTTTATATGGTGCTGGAAGTACTTTAGGCTTTCCCATGTTAGTTATTGATGCGGGGACAACACTGACTTTTACAGGTGCTGATAGTAATAAAAATTTAGTCGGGGGGGCAATTTTACCGGGATTAGGTTTACAGCTTGCGAGTCTGAACCAAAAAACAGGACAATTACCACTTGTAGAGACGGGAAATTTCGCATCTCTACCGCAACGATTTGCTCTCAATACAGAAGAGGCAATGCAAAGCGGAGTTATTTACACTTTATTAGCGGGAATCAAAGATTTTGTTGAAGCTTGGTGGTGCGATTTTCCCCAAAGTAATGTTGCAATTAAAGGAGGCGATCGCACCTTAATGGTAAACTACATGAAATCAGAGTTTCCAGAAATTGCAGCGCCTTTGATTGTGGAACCGAATTTAACATTTTGGGGAATGCGATCGTTATTTTTTTGTATAAACATTCCAGAGGAAGGTTTCTACGGCGTTGCTGATTTGAAATATGAATTTTAAATTTTGACGTATGATTCTAACATTAAAACCCGCCTTTGTAGAGACGCGATACCCTTGCGTCTCTACAAAGTTTTTGGTTTATCGAATTTTCTTATCCGAACCGTATTGGAATCGCCTATGCTAGATAGATTAAATTTTGTCAAATTATGAACGAAGTTTTACATACTTTTTCCAGACTCGCGCCTTTTATCCAAGAATATATTTATCATCATAACTGGAGTGAATTACGACCAGTTCAAATTGCTGCTTGCAAAGTTATTTTTGACACTGATGCTCATTTGCTAGTTGCTGCCGGCACAGCTTCGGGTAAAACAGAAGCTGCATTTCTGCCGATTTTAACTTTATTATATGAAAATCCTCCGCAAACTATTGGTGCATTATATATTGGTCCGATTAAGGCTTTAATTAATGACCAATTTGCACGGCTTAATGATTTGCTAAAAGAAGCAGATATTCCAGTTTGTCATTGGCATGGGGATGTTTCCCAAAGTCGAAAAAAACAGCTTCTCAAAAATCCTAAGGGGATTTTGCAAATTACGCCGGAATCTTTAGAAAGCTTATTAATTAATAAAAATAATGAGTTGATGCGTTTATTTGGTGATTTGCGGTTTGTAATTATTGATGAAGTTCACGCTTTCATGGGTTCGGAACGCGGTTGTCAGATTCTTTGTCAGTTGTCGCGTTTGCAAAGTTTGACGCAAACGCAACCACGACGAATTGGTTTGTCGGCAACTCTTGGTGATTATTTGATGGCTGAAGAATGGTTGGGTTCTGGAAGTGATAAGTTGGTGATTACTCCGGAGATTGAGGAGGTAAAAAGGCAAATTAAGTTGGCTTTGGAACATTTTTATGTTGATGGTGATGGGGAGTTAAGAGAAACAAACCTCAGAGACGCAGAGGAAGCGGAGGGTAGAGGGGAGAGAGATGGAGGTGGGTATGAGGAATATGTTTTTAATCTTAGTAAGCGTCGTAAGTGTTTGATTTTTGCTAATAATAAAAGGCAAACTGAATCTATTATTGCTTCTTTGCGAGAAATTGCTGTGAGTGAGGGATTAGCTGATATTTATCATGTACATCATGGGAGTATATCTGCTAGTTTGCGGCAATCTGCTGAAAATGCTATGCGTGAGGTCGATAAGCCTGCTGTGACTGCTGCAACTTTGACTTTGGAGGTGGGGGTTGATATTGGTCATTTGGAGAGGGTTATTCAGTTAGAATCGCCACCTTCTGTAGCTAGTTTTTTACAGCGTTTGGGACGCAGTGGTAGAAGAGGTGCTGCTGCTGATATGCGGTTTGTTTGTGCTGAGGAGAAAGTATCGGTAGAAGCTTCTTTGGAGGAGCAAATTCCTTGGCAACTTTTGCAGTGTATTGCGATTATTCAACTTTATTTGGAGGAGCGTTGGATTGAGCCAATAAAGCCGATTAAATATCCTTTGAGTTTGTTATATCATCAGACAATGAGTATTTTAGCCGCAGGGGGTGAAGTTTCACCTGCGGCGCTTGCTAAACAGGTTTTAAGTTTACCAAGTTTTAGTGCGATCGCACTGGAAGATTTTCGGCTATTGCTTCGTTATTTAATTGATATTAATCACATTCAGCTAACTGAAGAAAATAAGTTAATTATCGGTTTGGCTGGGGAAAAGGTAGTACGTAAATTTCAATTTTATGCTGTTTTTCCTGACAATGAGGAATATGTTGTTAAGCACGCAACTACAGAAATTGGTAGTATTTTTATGCCTCCCCCAATTGGTAATCAATTCGCTTTGGCTGGGAACGCTTGGGAAGTTTTAGAAGTTGATTTCAGAAAAAAGATTGTTTTGGTTAAGCAAGTAGAGGGTAAAGCTAGTAATTTCTGGCGCGGTGGTAGCGGAAATATCCACACAAGAATTTTACAACGAATGCGGCAGGTTTTGCAAGAAGATGTTGAATATAGCTATTTGCAAAAAAATGCACTGAAGCGTTTGCTGAAAGTTCGGGAACTTGCGCGAAATTCTGGCTTAGATAAACAAAATATTCTGCTTTTAGAAAATAATAAATGTTGCATTTTTCCCTGGATGGGTACGGTTGCTTACCGCACTTTAGAAAGATTGCTTAATTCTTGCTGTCGGGAATCTTTAGAAATTAAAAGTATTGGTGGTGTTAATCCCTATTTTTTGACTATTAAGTTAGGTAAAGATAAATTTAAATATCTTTACAATGAAATTGTGTCGTTATGTGAACAAAGAATTACAGCCGAAGACTTATTAGCTGATGCGGAAGCACCAGAAATTCAAAAATACGATCGCTTTATTCCCCACTCAATTTTGCGAAAAGCTTTTGCCAGCGATTATCTAGATATGGAGGAACTTAAACAGCAAGTAAAGAAATGGTAATTTACTCAATAGACCATTATATGCTAGAATGTCTAATCAGTAATCCTACTTAAAATTTGGGGATGGCTATGACATCTCTGTTAGAGCGACTTAGTGCAGAACGACAACGCCGATTTGTAGGACGTCATTTTGAGCTTAAATTATTTCTGCGAGCGATCGCATCTCCACAATTACCTTTTCATATTTTGCACGTTTTCGGTCCCGGTGGTGTGGGCAAAACGAGCATCCTTAATCAATTCACTCAAATATGCAAGCAATTAAATATAGCCTGCTATTACGTAGAAGCACGTAATTTAGAACCAGTACCAGAATCTTTTCTAAGCGCCTTGCGTTCTTTAGCAGGGCTAAATGAATTAGATTCTCCTCTCCAGTTTTTGGCTGCTCAACAACAGCGGAATGTTGTGTTCATTGATACTTATGAAAATATTGCTCCCCTTGATGAATGGTTGCGAGAAGAATTCTTACCCCAATTATCTGACAATACCTTGATTGTTCTCGCCGGACGCAATCCGCCCTCTTCCTCTTGGCACAGCGATCCGGGATGGCAAGCTTTAATTAATACTTTGTCTATACGCAACCTGAATCCAGAGGAAAGCCAAACTTACCTTAGCAAAAGAGATATTCCTCTCGCGCAGCATCGGGCAATTCTCGATTTCACCCACGGACATCCTCTAGCATTATCATTGGTTGCTGATATGTTTGCCCAAACACAGGAAATTTCTTTTCAACCAGAATCGGCACCGGATATTGTCAAAGTACTTTTGCAAAGATTTATTAAAGAAGTACCGACATCGACACACCGCATGGCGCTACAAGCTTGTGCTGTGGTACGCATAACTACCGAAGCATTACTTACGCAAATGCTAGGTTTGCCTGAAGTTCACGATTTGTTTGAGTGGTTGCGGGAATTGTCGTTTATCGAATCAGGACAATTAGGTTTATTTCCTCACGATTTGGCGCGAGAAGTCTTGATTGCAGATTTGCGCTGGCGGAATACAGACTTTTACGCTCAATTGCATCATCAAGCGCGAAACTACTACAGCAAGCGTTTGGGGCAAATCCAAGAAAAAGAAAAGCATCAAGTGCTGTTTGATTACATTTTCTTACATCGAGATAACCCAGCAATTCGTCCCTGTTTCACTTGGGGTGAACATAGCAGTTTATTGAGAGACTCGCTGCAAGAAAGTGACAAAAATACGCTGCTGGCGATGGTAAGGCAATATGAAGGTGAAGAATCAGCGAAAATAGCCGCACATTGGTTGGGGCGTCAACCCCAGAATGTGGTAGTATTGCGATCGCAGCAGCAAATAGCCGGATTTGCGATGATGGTAGCGTTGCACGAAGCTAGTAGCGACGATTTGAAAGTTGATTCTGCTGCTTTAGCTTGTTTGTGTTACCTACAAGCTCATGCACCATTACGTCCTCAAGAAGGTGCAACAATATTCCGTTTTTGGATGGCGTCGGATACCTATCAAACTGTTTCTCCTACCCAAAGTCTGATTTTTATCAATTTTGTCCAGTATTTTCAGAATACACCAGGACTTGCATATACATTTTTACCTTGTGCGGAAGCGGATGCTTGGACACCAATGTTAAGCTATTTCGATTTAATGCGACTTCCAGAAGTTGATTTTGAAGTCGGGGGACGGCATTATGGTGTTTATGGACATGATTGGCGAGTAGTTTCACCGACAGCTTGGCGAGAACTTTTGGCAAAAAGAGAAGTTGCAGCTGATGCAGAAGTTGAAGTTAGCACTTCAGTTAGTCAGCCGATGTTAGTTCTGAGTCGAGAGGATTTTGTCGAAGGGGTGCAAAATGCATTACGTAATTTTACTCGTGCCGACACTTTGCAGAATAATCCCTTAATGCGATCGCGAATTGTATACGAGCAACTAGTACCGGACACAGCAGGTGAGAGTACTTCATCTAAAATACGCGATCGCATGACCACTTTGCAAACTCTCCTCAAACAAGCTGCGGAATCTTTACAATCATCTCCCCGTGATGAAAAATTATACCGCGCTGTCTATCGCACTTATTTAAATCCCGCCCCTACCCAAGAACAAGCAGCAGAGTTACTCGATTTGCCCTTCAGTACCTATCGCCGCCATCTAAAAGCTGGAATGATCAGAATTGCAGATATTCTTTGGCAACGAGAAATTAGTTAAGAATTAAATAAAACACACTTGTTTTTTTGCGGATTTACTACGAATTAAATCAGTGTAAATACGCAAATCAAAAATAATATTGATGAATTTTTGACAAGGTTATTTTGTGTTGTGACAAACTTTAGCCTCACCACTTTTCATTCCGCAGTAAGGTTTAATAGTTAATTGTAGAAGTGTTGAGATTTATTAAGAGCGCATTATGAAATTTTCACGACTGCTAGTTAGCTTTGTTTTAGCTATGGTTTTGTTTGTGTTTCCTTTGTCCGCACAAGCAGCAAGTTCTTCTAGTATCACTCGTTCTGTTGGTGATGCAGAATTCAAGAGCAAGGATTTTTCTGGTCAAAGTTTAGCAGGGGTTGAGTATACCAATGTCAATCTAGAAAAAGCAAATTTTAGTAAAGCTGATTTACGTGGTGGCGTTTTTAATGGTTCAGTATTGAAACAAGCGAATTTGCGTGGTGTAGATTTTACTGGAGGGATAGCCTATTTAGTAGACTTCAAAGGTGCTGATTTAACTGATGCGATTTTGACAGATGCAATGATGTTGCGTTCTAGTTTTAGTGATGTTGACATCACTGGTGCTGACTTCACCAATGCTATTCTTGATGGTATTCAAGTGAAAAAACTCTGTGCTAAAGCAAGTGGTGTAAATTCTCAGACTGGTGTGGAAACTCGCGAGTCTTTAGGATGTAAGTAGAATCTTACTTCCCTCTCTTTGCAAGGGAAGAGGGGGAATTTTTAGACTTGGAAACGGAAACCGTTAGAAAGCAACTGATTCACTTCATCCTTTATACTTTACACTTCATACTTGAGATGACATTGACAATAAGTCTAATTATTAATTTAAAAACGGCATTACTGCCCTAATATTTCATTTACTGTAATATTCACATTCGGAAATGCCTGAATCGAGAAACTTTCACCCAGCGTAAAGTTCTGAATATTCAAATACCCGTTAGTTGCAGGTTCTCGGTAAACTTCCACACATTGCTCATTAATATCCACTAACCAAACCTCAATTATGTTGTTTTCTGCATAGAGAGGAATTTTTACTTCCCGATCATATTTAACTGTTGTATCTGCTACTTCTATAATCAGAAAAATATCGTTTGCTTGAGGATGTGCGTTCTCATAAAAATTTTCACGGGGTTGCAGCAATGTTACATCTGGTTGAGGTTCCGAGTTATCGCTCAACACTACAGGATTTTGAGGAGCAAGTATAACGCTATTTCCCAGCAGATGAATCAATAGGTTAACTAGTCGATTTACACAAGCAGCATGTTTTGTTCCAATTGGTGACATTTCAATAATTTCTCCCCGCATCAGTTCTACTCTGTCATCTTCCTTGAGAATGCCAGAATCGACCATTTTATGGTAATGTTCAATTGTAAATTTTCTTCTAACTAATTGCATAGACATTCATACCTCTACTGTCTCTTATATTTTATATTTATCAAGAATTCAACTCCTCAACCCCAAAGCATCAAAAAGCAATATCAGTCGTAGAGACGTAGCAGTGCTACGTCTTTGTTAATAAAAAAACAAAGAGCGCATTGGGTGTCACGTTCATGGAGGTAAGCGGGTTCGAACCGCTGACCTCTGCAATGCCATTGCAGCGCTCTACCAACTGAGCTATACCCCCTTGTCATGCGTTTGCGATTATATCTTGACAGTTGCGGCTTTGTCAAGATTGTTATGAAATGAAACAGGAATTTAACACCAAAACTACCAATGTCCAGTTAAGTCTAGGCTTGGGTAGTTTTGGGTAATTTTAAGCGGGGGGAAGAAATAATTGTTTCCTTGTCCCCCCAGTTCCTAGTAGCCTGTCAATTATATTTTGATGGTTGTGTACAAATCCACAGCCGTATAGAGACGTAGCACAGAATAGTCTCTACAACCATCATTTTTATCTTGACAGACTACTAGTGCATTTTTTTCATGTTGTTAATTTCTCGTTGCAATTCTTCAATTTTCCGGCGTAAATTTTCTGCTTCTTGATTTTGGGGTGTTTGTACTCCAACATTGACGGCGCCTTCAGCAGGCGATCGCATATAATTTCCTTTTTTGATTTGCTGATACTCTTCTGATACTGCCCACTCACGTAGATAATGCAAGCGCTCAACGGGGAAAGGATGACTGAGCATTTCGCCTTGTGCGCCGTTATACATTAAGAATTTATACACTTGATTAAGGACATCTTCATCAGCCTGATAATTTTCTGACTGACGGATAAACTCTTGTAAACTGCATTCGTGGGCATATTTGCTGCTACCGCCAGCTATTTTCATCATCGAAGACATGACCGTATTTAAATCATCCATCACCAAAAGCGCGGCGCGATCGGCGGATAACTCGGCTTTACGTCGCCATTCAAAAAAGGCATACATCAAACCTGGTGTAACAAAATTACTAGCACCAAAAGTCCACCTACCTAACGCATTAGCGGCACTCATCGCCCACATCGCCATTTGAATTAAAATAGTATGACCACATTTAATATGCCCCAGTTCATGGGCTAGCACCGCCCGAATCTCGGCTTCGCTTAGTAAGTCTAAAATCCCTGTGTTTATGACTATGTAAGGATGCTCTTGCCCCAAAGCATAACTATTTGCTTCGGCATTTTGTGAGACAAACAGTGCAGGTTCAGAGATTATATCTAAATCTCGCACGGATTCCCGAAACATCTGGTAAATAGTGGAATATTGACGCGGACCAACTTGGATGGTGTTGCCCATTAAATAGACTAACTGAGGGCGTTCATAGACAAATTCCACAAATTTACGAGCAATCAAATCAAATCCGGGTAAATTTCTTAAAGCTTCCTCAGCTTGGCGATCCAGTGGATGCCTAAAGGCTTCGCTGGAAATTCCTGTGTATGTAGGCATAATGAACGGGAAATTGGTTAATGGTAAATGGTTGGTGGTTGGTGGATAGTGGATAGTGGATAGTGGATAGTGGGTAAAAAGCGCCCTTACTAACCACGTTCCTAATAACAACTAACCAATAAAAAGATGATAAAAGTGGGGCTTTCTAGGTAAAAATTACTTTGTATGGGGATAAAAGCGTGTGATTGAAGCAGAAGTTCATTTGTCACTACATAACTTTTTGCGATCGCAGGCGGGTTTCCCTTCCTGGCCCCATCATTTGACGATGGCAAGGTTGGTAGCACGCACCTTGCGTACCGGACGTAGCGCCTTAATGCAAGTTGGGGCGGTTTGTGGTTATCAAGGGCGATATCGCACTAGTTTTGTAGCATCCGCATTAATGTGGCATGGTCCTGTAATTATTGTTGCCCCGGAAAGTATACAACAACGCCTTGCAAAAGTGGAAATTCCCCGACTACAGCAGTGGCTACAAGTCGGCAAAGCGATTAGAACCGGTGACGCTTTCCCCAAGGATGGGTTCCAAGGACTGTTTCTCACTTCCCCTGAGGCTTGGTTAAAAGCACAATTAGCTTTTACAGATGATTTTCCCGTAGGCATTCCCACAATTATTGATGGTGTGGACGATCTCGAAGATTGGGTGCGTCATCAACTCAAAAGAGAAATTCAACCCCATGACTGGGATGAACTGATGCTAGCTTGCCCATATCAAGTTGATCTAATTCGCGAGGTGAGGGTACAACTGACACGGGAACTGTTCCAGCATCCGGCTAATCCTTACGAATGTTATCTGATTTCTCAGCCGGAAGCAGAAATTCTCAGCCGTCTTTATTCGGCTTTAGATCCAGCTATGCTTCCAGATGTGTGGAAACACTTCGCTCAGGCATTGTTTCAAAACATTGATCAAAATTCCTCTTCCCCCCTCTCCCCTTCCCCCACTTTTCTTTTCTGGGGGACTATTGCCCGTCGTCAAGGTTTATTTTCTTTACATTACGCCCCAATTGAAGTAAGTAAAATTCTTTCACCGATATGGAGCCGCCAACCTGTGGTGTTGATTGGTAGCGCTTTAGAACCAGAAACTGAAGCTCCTATTTTTAAAGCACGTTTGGGGTTGGATAATTTAACCTGCTTGAAGTTTTCTTCTGATAGCCAAACAGAAGCGATTCAATTATATTTGCCGCATAAATTACCTTTACCGAATACGCCGGAATTTCAATCAGCTTTTATTCACAAAGTCCGGACGCTGCTTTGTTTAAGTGCAACTGCACCAGGGTTGATAGTCATACTGGTGGGGGATGTGCCATTAAAGGCTCAAGTCGGGGCAATTTTGGCATCTGAGTTTGGTTCGCGAGTGCAGGTTGAAAAAACCTGTTTGGATGAAAATGGTATTTTGGTCAGTGGTTGGGAATTTTGGCGAGAACATCAAGGTGTATTGCCTTCACCGAGGCTTTTAATTATTGCGACTTTGCCTTTGCCATCTTTAGAAAATCCGTTGGTGGCTGGCAGGGTGGATTATTATAAGCGATCGCATCAAGATTGGTTTCGTTTATATTTATTGCCCACTGCTTTAAATGAATTGCAACGCGCGATCGCTCCAGTGCGAGAAAGTCAAGGTATTGTTGCTTTACTTGACACTCGTGTGGTAAATCGTAGTTATGGGACTCAAGTTTTAGCTGCCCTTAGTCCCCTAGCACGTATTAACTATCTTGATCCCAGTCTATTTTCTACTGAAGTAGAGGAAAATTCTATATAATCTTGTTGGCTATTTACGTTTTGTCAAGCAGACGCGATCGCCGAAATCACCAAAAGTTATCATCGGTATTGGGAACTAAATATTTTAACAATTTTGGAACTTTGAATTACTGATTATGGGTGAAGCAAAGCGTCGGAAAACTTCTATGGGAGAAAAATACGGTCAAGAAACTCGCATCTTGCCGTGGGTTCCCATTACCAAAACTCAATCCGAACAATTTGTCCAATGGACTACTAAAGGTGCGTGGATTGGAATTATCCTTACGGTTATTGCCTGGATAACAATCCGTTTTATTGGTCCGGCTTTCGGTTGGTGGCAAGTCGTTTAAATCTAGTTTCGGACAATTTTTACTAAAAGACAGCTTCTGAAGCTGTCTTTTATATTTCTTATTATGATCATAAAAAATATTGTATCTAATACTACTGTTTATCAAAAACAGGCACAAAACTTTTTGTATCTAATACTACTGTTTATCAAAATATCACTACAAGGCTGAAAAAGCTGCCTAAATGGCAACATAGCGTTTTTGAGTTTAGTTATTCTCAGTGATAAGACCAGAGGTTTTGGGTTTTAGATTAGACTTCTATTAAACTTAACTATAGGTCTTACCAAGTAGCGGTTTTACCTTGATTATGGACGGATACAATCTAACCACCTGATAAAAAGTTAATCAGAAGATGTAACAAGGCGTGAGAGCTTATGCCAATCCCAAATCTGGCTGTAAATTGCCAATAAAGATATGATATGTATCTTTTGGGTAGTTGACTTGTTTTAAATTTGCGCTACTCTTGAAGCGGATTGTCTTGAGTTAAGCATCTACTCTGACGGAAGATTATAAGGGTAAGATAAAGATTCTCTATTCTGTCCGATATTTCGGATCTGCAAACTGAATTTTTTGATACGTAACGCCAAGGAGTTATGCACTACCTTAAGCAAGGTAGCCACTCAACGAATCGACATGCATCTGGAAATTGTAATAAATAGTCTACAATACCAGTTGATGAGGAAATCTAAAGAAAATATAAATTTGAATCAAACCATAGTGGTGTTTGGAGGAAAAACGTGTTTTTAAGACTAGCGCAACAACATCGGCAATTCGTTCAAGACTTGGTAATGAGCCTGCAAGCCTTGGCGATTGTACTTGAACGACGTGGATATCTTGCGTCTTGCTACACCTGCGGCAACCAGATGAATAGTGCTTCGTTTATGGTTAGTTTGGGCGACAATCATCTGATTCGCTTTTTGGTGTCTGATTATGGGATCACCTGGACGGAGATGCGGGACGATCGCGAACTAATGAAGTTGGAAGGTGCAGAAGCAATCAACCAGCTACAGGAACTTGCCAATATTGTCAAGGAACCTACACAAAATCCTACAGTTAGTAAAACTCTAGCCAAGAAGTGTTAAAAATGTCTGTGTCTAATGGGGTATTTAGAAAAGCGATCGCATGGTAAATTTCAAAAAAGGAAATTGCTAAGAAATAATTGGCAATTGGTGAGGCTTGTTCAAAGCAGCATCTGAGACAAAATAAGGAAGCACGAGTATCCCAAGGTAATTGTGGCTTGAAGCAATCGCTTATTACCTATACCCCATTATCACTCCCCGCAATTGGCTTTGTTATTAAGCGATCGCGCTATCGGAAAAATCCGAATTAAAACTTAATAAAAGCATTCTTTTTGTCCCTTGTATCAGAATGCGTTTATTTTAAGCTGGAGAAAATTGTTAATCTCTCCTCATAAACAATTTGTAAAATTAACATTTTACGATCAAGTCAGGTTTCTGGGTTGCCTATCATAACCCATTACCAATCAAAATGAAGGGTGCCCAATAGTAAGGATGATTGAGGCTACCGGCAACGGGAGCGGATATATTATTACTACGGTTTTGCTGTTTTATCGTAGGCGATTTTCCTGTAATTAAAGCAATTTGTGCTTGTCTTAAAGCTTCAGATTTTGGCAACTTACTCGAAGCAAGCAAAGTATAAAAAGCAGTCATCAAAGTTTCTGTACCGCCATCATCCACAGCCCATAACGAAGCGATGGCTGCCCTAGCGCCGGTTTTTTGCATTTGATAGCCAAAGCCCAAAATCTCTTCACCGTTGCCTAATTTGCCTCCCAAACCAGTTTCGCAGGCACTTAATACTACCAATTCCACACGGGGCAATGACCAAGTAGCGATATCTCGCAAGTTGATGCGATCGCCATTTCCAAATAAAATAAAAGAGTTTTCTGGTCTACCCGTCACAAACGCGGCATGAGTAGCAAAATGGACAATCGTATAGTCATCCAATTGTGGCACAGTGGCAGCAAGGCTGAAGGCATCATCTAAAATCTTCTTGGTATCGGGAACAATGTTTGCCAAGGTTTCCACTTCCTGCGCTGCAAAGGGCAAACCGGAAAAAGAAAACTTTCGATTACCAACTCTAATCTGATAATTACCTTTCGTAAAGGCAGCAGCTAAAATCCGCAATTTAGATTCGGGTTGGGTGTTGAAATTAGTTAAGCTGGCAGCAGTGATGTGATTGATGCTGTAGCGCTGCACTAGCCATTGCGTGCCATCATATAAACCAGCAAGAGGAACGTAGCGCAACTGTTCATCTGGTGCATAAACTATAGTTTGTGTACCAGCTTGCTTCAACTCCTTTTCTATCGGTTTAATTAGCCAGTCATACAACTGACTTCCAGGTTTTTTGGCATTTTGACTGGGAGATTGTAAAGCTTGACGGAAAGCTAATATTGTTTCGTTTAGTTTCTCGCGTTTGACAGCCACGGTACGATAAATTGGTGGTGAATCAACAGTTACCAGTACCAATTCCAAGCTATCTTGTAAAACTAGTGGATAGATGAGGACGGCTTTTTTGGGTAATCGCGCCAAATTATCGCGAATTTCGTTAAGACTCTCCAAATCTAAATTTTGCCGTCTGCTTGTGCGGTTAATATGTTCTATTTGGGATCTCACCGCCGGACTATTGATAAAATTGTTAAATTTATCCAACAGTTGTTGTTGATTTGTTACAAGTTGGGCGATACGTTGTTTATGTTGAGCCGATCGCTTTTCCGGAGAAATCTGACGTAATTTTGTCAGCTCTTGACCCATAACAACAGCATCATCGAGAGTTTGATCTAATTTTTGTTTCGTTGGTTCTTCCTCTGGGGATATTTCAATACCTTTGGCAGTGCGCCGATTTCCAGCTATATTCCGGAGATATTGCTGTAGTTCTTCGACTTTGAGCAAATCCATAGTTCGCTGCGCTTGGGAAATGTGTCCCTGGGCTTTTAGTAATCTTTCAGCTAAAGTCCGATATGTCTGGGCAACAGTTATGCTGTAAGCATCCGGATCTACTCCTAGCGCTGCTGGTTGAAGACGTGCAAGCTCGCGGTTGATGAGACAATGTTTGTAGAAAAAAACTGCTAAATCTGGTCTATTTTGAATATCGAAAAGATAACCGATGTTACTATAGGTCTTGCCAAGTTGAACGCGATCGCCTAATTCTCTGTAAATGAATAAAGCTTGCTGATAAGATTTGAGTGCTTCTAAATACTGACCTTGCTTCTGGTATACTCTGCCAATATTGTTTAGTGTCACCGCCTCCCACCAGCGAACTCCAGTGTCTGTGGTCAGTAATAGCGCTTTCTGCAATGTCTGCAATGCTTGTTCAGAGCGATTTGCACCTAATAGTTTAATTGCCTCTGCGTTTAGTCGCTGAACTTCTAATTGGCTATTTTTCTGAGGTAATGCCTGAGCTATTTCTCGGTAATTATACAGATTTTTTAAATTTAAATTTACTGGTTTATTTGCTGATAATGCTGTCCCAAAACCTGGGAAAAGAAGTAAACTAGCAATAGCAAAACTGAAAGAATAAAAATGAGGGCGCATAGGAAAACCCTCACCAAATAAGGTGAGTGTTAATTTTCAACTATTAAATTGTACAGAACAACTAATTTTTATACTATTACAATTGTAAAAAATCTCTAGCTTTTGTTAAGAAAAGTTAAAATGTCTGAAGAAAAATCAAGTCAACCACAATTATCGCCAACAACTGCCCTTGACACTCCAACTCTGAGGGCATTTGAGAATTGGTTTGAATATCTGATCAGAGTGCAACCTCACCACACCGATTATTCAGGTGTTGTGTGGCACGGTTCTTATATTGCTTGGTTGGAAGAAGCGCGGATAGAATGCTTGCGCTCTATAGGCATTGAATTTGCTGATTTAGTTGCTTTAGGATGTGATTTACCAGTTGTAGATTTGTCGTTGCGCTATCATCGAGCAATTCGCTTAGGTATGACAGCAGTCGTCAAAACGCGCATGAGTGAGGTGACTGGTGTTCGTATTAATTGGGATTATACAATTGAATCACCTGATAGGCAAGAGTTATATGTTACTGCCAAGGTGACATTAGTTGCGGTGGACAAAGAAAGAGGTAAAATTATGCGTCAGTTGCCTACAACTGTTCAAAATGCATTAGCGCGACTTTCGCTCCTCGATGAATAATTGATTGGTGGTTAGTGGAATATGCAAATTTATCGCCGACACCCTAGTAGTCTGTCAAGATAAAAATGATGGTTGTAGAGACGTAGCACAGAATAGTCTTGTGAGCGGGTTGTGGATTTGTACACAACCATCAAAATATAATTGACAGACCACTAGAAGGGTGCGGCTATACACCCCACATTCCGCACCCAAGAGTGTGCCAGTTGCGTAAGTCCTAAGTGTTTTATTTACGCACTATCTATGATTAAGTATTATTCCGGTAAAAATGTATTACGTATTTTTATCATAAATACAGTTGTCGGGACAATGTGTGTATGATATCTTCGAGATATCTTTAGGGCTAAATAAAAATGAGTAGTTTAACTGAATCAAGGTCAGAACGTATAGATATTCGCACTAGTTGTAAAGTTAAAAAACTTTTACAACAAGCAGCGGCTGCAAGTCACAAAAATGTTAGTGAGTTTTTATTACAACATGGTTTGATTGCCGCACAAGAAACATTGACTAATCGTCGTCTTTTTGTTTTAGATGATGAACAGTGGCAAGCTTTTCAAGATGCTCTTGATTCTCCGTCACAAGAAAAGCCAAATCTTACTCGTTTGTTGACGGAGCCAAGTGTATTTGAATAATTCATTACCCTTGGATAAACCTTATATTGTCAAATTGTCGGTTGAACACAATTTAAAAAATTTTGATTGTGGAAAACCGACTTTAAATAAATTTATTATTGATTATGCGTTACAGAATCAACGTTCTGATAGTTGTACAACTTATGTAGCTATCTTAGGCAGTGTTGTAATTGGTTATTATAGTTTAACTGTAGCTTCTGTAGCTCATAAAGACGCTCCAACACGAATTGTAAAGGGTTTGGCTAAGTATCCTATTCCTGTATTACTATTAGCGCGTCTTGCCGTTGATAAAAATTATCAATCAAAAGGTTTTGGTAAAGGTTTATTAAAAGATTGTTTGAAGCGTGTTAGTGCAGCAGCCGATATCGTAGGTATTCGTGCTTTACTGGTTCATGCAAAAGATGATGAAGCATGTAAATGGTATAAGCAATTTGACTTTGAAGCCAGTCCAACTGACGAATTTCATCTGTTTTTAATGCTAAAAGATATTCGTAAAAATTTAAATCAATGAAAATATACAATAAAACCGCTATTATGACTAGTTATATCAAAAGGGTGCGGAATGTGGGATATTTTATCCGGTTATTATTTGTTGGTTAGATGACTAACCGTTATTTCCCGCTGCCTTGTATTTGCGATAGACTTTGAAATAAGTGAATTATTTGATTCCAAATATATTGAGGAGTAATGCCATAACTTATTTGTAATAAAACAACGATCGCTGCAATAATTATTGCACTGCTGACGGTCGTTTTTACTATCTTTACTAATATTGTAAATACTATCCACGCTACAATTAAAGCAACTAACATATTATTAATTCCTTAAATATCACCCTTAAAAAAAGTCTTGTGTTGAGAAAAATAAAGTTTTACACTTAGTAACAATTATTGTGGCGATCGCTCTTTGACCCAAGAAGCCCCGACGACTGAAGTCACGGCTACATAAACAAAGTCCGCGATTAGGCGGACTAATCTAAAAATAGGGTTTCAAATTTAATCTGGCGAGAGCAATAATCGAGCTTTTTAACTTGGGCATTTTTGATATGATTGTCGTGTGCCTAATATACCGGAAAACGTTGGGAAAAACGGTATGCAACGTAACTTTTTATCAAGTATTTAATAACATGTCGTAGAGACGTTCCGGCGGAACGTCTTTACATGTCGTAGAGACGTTCCGGCAAAACGTCTTTACATGTCGTAGAGACGTTCCGGCGGAACGTCTTTACATTTTATTAGCTATCAATTTGGTTATCGCAGAGAAATGACACGCGATCGCTTTTCTAAATTTTCAGTTGCGGTTAAAATTTCTTGTCTAGCCCATTTATCAGCTGCGAGAATATCATCTAAAGAAGGATTGGCAGAGTTATCACTACTAAAGCGATCGCATACCGATTCAATACAGCGAGGAATATCTAAAAAGTGAATTTTCTCATCTAAAAATAACGCTACAGCTTGTTCATTTGCAGCATTTAATACCGCAGGCATTGATCCACCAGCTTTACCTGCCGCATAAGCTAATTTCATGCAAGGATATTTTTGGTGATCTGGTTCTCTGAAAGTTAAATTTCCGGCTTTTACCAAATCTAGTTGTTGCCAATCAGTGGGCAAGCGATCGGGAAAAGATAAAGCATATAATAAGGGTAAGCGCATATCAGCCCAGCCTAATTGAGCTAAAACTGAAGTATCTTGCAACTCAATCAGGGAATGAATAATACTTTGAGGATGAATGACAATATCAATATGTTCATAATCCATCCCAAAAAGAAAGTGTGCCTCAATCACTTCCAATCCCTTATTCATCAAAGTGGCAGAATCTACAGTAATTTTACGCCCCATCGACCAATTCGGATGCTTGAGAGCGTCGGCAACAGTAACATCTGCTAGCTTGGCTACATCCCAATCACGGAAAGCTCCACCAGAAGCCGTGAGCAAAATACGCCGCAAACCGCCTTTGGGAACACCTTGCAAGCACTGAAATATCGCTGAATGCTCTGAATCTGCTGGTAATAATTTTACATTATGTTTCTCAATTAACGGTAAAACTACTGGAGCGCCGGCGATTAAAGTTTCTTTGTTTGCCAAAGCAATATCTTTACCAGCTTCGATGGCAGCGATGGTGGGTAGCAAACCAGCACAACCAACGATACCGGTGACAACAGTTTGGGCGCCACCATAACGAGCAACTTCGATGACTCCAGCCTCACCAGCGAGTAAAATTGGTTGGGGATCGAGATCAGCGATCGCTTCTTTGAGTGCGGGTAATTTATCTTCTTCGCAAATCGCTGCTATAGTTGGTCGAAACTGCCGAATCTGAGCCGCTAGCAATTCTACATTACGTCCAGATGCCAATCCCACAATCCGAAACTGTTCTGGGTACTGGGAGACAATATCTAAAGTCTGAGTACCGATAGAGCCAGTTGAACCAAGCAGAGTAATTGCTTTCATAATGGTTTAATATTTAAAGACAACTTTACTATAAATTGCTGGGGACAACCGAAGCGCAGCAATTCGATAATATTTTTCTAATAGCGATCGCTGTTTAAAAAAAGCACTACAGTGTTAAATTTGACACATTTATTGCAGATTTAACACTACAAGTAAGAGGATGCATAAAACAATCTCAAACATACCACCAGCTAAAGTTAATAGACACAGGAGTGAAAAAGATGTAGAGACGTAGCATTGCTACGTCTCTATAACGGTTGTGAGTACAGCAGATGCGTTTTTATTGAATACACATAGAGACGTTCCGCCGGAACGTCTCTACAAGGACAGGGGTTTTATGCATGTACCTCATTTACCTGAAATATGCTGTAACGCATAATTAAACTCGGTCGATGTCTAATGCCTCAAGTTCAGGTATTTATCATCAAAGCTGGATGGAGAAACGAATTTTGATATTTGTGGTTAAGTGTAGCTCTCGATATGTTATTATCTCGCCATCCTCCTTGGGGATACCTAACACTTTTGTTCTTCGCCATTTTATTTGCGAGTTTTAATACTCGATTTGCCCAAAAACTTTGGGTAGGCTAAAAAGTCAAATCGTGAATAATAAGTAACACCTTATGGACAAAGACTTTTACCTACAGTATGCATCCGTTGAAGATAAACATTGGTGGTTTGTTGGTCGGCGTCTGATTATCGAGCAAGCGATTCGTAAACTAAGTTTACCAAAAAATGCCCAAATTCTCGAAGTTGGTTGTGGTACCGGTGGCAACTTGAAAATGTTAACCCGTCACGGTCAAGTTTCGGCGATGGAGTTAGATGAAACCGCTTGTAAAATTGCCAATGAGCGGCAAGTAATTCCGGTTAAATTGGGTGGCTTACCTGATAAAATTCCTTTTAGCAATGAGTATGACATAATTCTCATACTTGATGTTTTGGAACATCTTGATGATGACTTGGCAGCACTGACCGCATTGCATACAAAATTAAAGCCTGGAGGTTCATTGTTAGTTACGGTTCCTGCTTACCAGTTTTTGTGGAGTCAGCACGATGAAATTAACCATCATAAACGTCGTTATGTATTGAAAAATTTGCAACATGTTGTGAGAAAGGCTGGTTATACTGTGCATTACAGCAGCTATTTTAACTTTTTTTTGTTTCCTCTGGTTGCCGGCGTGCGTTACTTGCGTTCATCTTTAAAACTCGAAAGTAATTCTATTGATAACAGTGATTTGCATTTGCCACCGAAACATATCAATAAGTTTTTGAGTCTGTTATTTGCAAGCGAACGTCACTTAATAAATCGATTGAGTCTTCCTTTTGGCGTATCGATTTTGCTTTTAGCACACAAAAGTAAATCAAAGTTATGAATGTTCTGATTTTCAGTTAACTGAGTTGAAGAAAAGTAAGTAAACTATGAATTTATTGAAGAAAATTTATAAGACTTATTTAAAAAACAGTGTATTTCAGTGGTAAAACCACAAACAGGATAGTGAATCAACCAATCTACTCGATAGTTATACCGATTTATAACGAAGAAGAGAACATCACCGAAATGTATCGTCGTCTGAATAATTTAATCGAGCAATTAGACGGTGAGGCTGAGTTAATTTTAATTGACGATGGAAGTCGCGATCGCTCTTTAAGCATGATCCGTGAACTTCACCATTGCGATAGTCGCGTGCGTTACCTCAGTTTTGCACGCAACTTTGGTCATCAAATCGCCGTAACTGCGGGTTTGAACTTCGTTAAAGGCAAAATTGCGATCGTTATGGACGCCGATTTGCAAGACCCCCCAGAGCTAATTTTAGCCATGATAGAAAAATGGCAACAAGGCTATCAAGTAGTTTATGCCCAGCGTCTCTCTCGCAAACAAGAAAGTTGGCTAAAACGCTTGACTGCTTATGTTTTCTATCGCATACTCAGGGTTTTAGCTGATGTAGATATACCAGCCGATACAGGTGATTTTTGTTTGATGGATCGGCAAGTGGTAGATATTCTGAATGCAATGCCTGAGCGCAATCGCTACATTCGCGGTTTAAGAGCGTGGGTAGGTTTTCGTCAAACATCTGTATATTTTGAACGAGATCCTCGCTTTGCCGGCAAAGAAAAGTATACCTTCGGTAAGTCTTGGGCATTAGCAGTGAATGGAATAGTTTCTCTGTCAAAAGTTCCCTTGAGACTAGCTACTTATTTAGGAATGCTCTCAGCTGCGATCGCTCTATTAATGATAATCTTAGTGCTGTACTGGCGCTTATTCGATCCAGCTTCTCCATTAATCGGCTTCACATTAATTACAATTGGTCTATTTTTCTTGGGTTCTGTCCAACTATTTTGTATTGGCATTTTAGGCGAATACATTGGTCGTATTTATGAAGAAGTCAAAGGTCGTCCTATTTATACTGTCAAGGAAATTGGCGATGTAAATCATACATCAACAACGCACTCGTCTAAGCCATCTCATCATTCATCAATTTAATTGATAGCAACATATATAACAACATCAAATTTACATTTATCCTAACATAAATTTCAAGCAAGGAAAATTTTGTGAATTTACAAGAATTTGCTTTACTGTTGATGTCTGTTCTTGCCAGTGTAACAGGACAGTTTTTTTTAAAATTAGGCGCACTGAAGTTAGGCAAAGTTAATTTAGGTAATGCTGTTAATTTAGTTTTGGGGATTATTACAACACCGGAACTTTTAACCGGACTAGCTTTCTACGGTATAGGTGCTGTTGCTTACATTCTTTTGTTAACTAGAGTAAATTTAAGTGTTGCCGGTCCTTCTGCATCACTAGTTTATGTTTTCTCCGTCTTGCTCGGTTACTTCATATTTAAAGAATCAATTCCCTCGATTCGTTTAATAGGTCTAAGCTTAATTGTTGGTGGAGTTATATTAGTTGTCTGGCAAAAATAAATCAAATTATCAAGGTGGAAAATAAATGACAAATTCATTTAAAGAAAATATCACCAAATATACAAGCAAAAACAAATATCAAATAAAAAATATTTTGTTTGTCATAGCAATGTGGCTATCTAGCCGACTTTTGATAGCCGTTACAATGTTGTTTATTGCTCCTTTATTTCCCGCACCACCTAATGGTATCGCTGCCACATTTGGCTGGGATGTTTTCACTGCATGGGATAGTGCTTGGTATCAGCAAATTGTAACTAATGGATATCAACCTTCCGATAATGGAGCATTATATTCAACGGCATTTTTTCCGTTATTTCCCTTAATTATCCGAATATTTATGAATCTTGGCTTGCCTTTTGCAGTGGCAGGCACATTAATAAATAGTTTTGCATTTTTAGCTGCTTTAATAATTCTGTATTTTTGGGTAAACGAAAGTTATGGTAAAAGTGCAGCACGGTGGACAACTGCTGTTTTAGCATGGTGTCCTTATTCGCTTTACGGAACTGTAGTTTACACCGAAGGACTGTTTTTATTGTGCAGCATATCTGCTTTGCGAGCTTTCGATAAAAAGCAATATATCTCGACAGTTTTTTGGGGTGGATTAGCTACAGCAACACGAGTAACTGGAATAACACTCATACCTGCCTTTTTGTTTGTCTCCTGGAAAGAACGCAGAGGTTTAAAAGCCTACTTTGCTAGTTTAGCTGTGGGTAGCGGATTTGCTTTTTATAACCTGTATTGTCAAATTAAATTTGGTGACGCTTTGGCATTCCTTCACGCACAAAAAGGATGGCGTTCTTCCGTGGGGTTTGACTGGCAAGGTTGGCGGAAAATGTTGATGGAAATCGTCGTTGGTCAAACTAACGCAAATGGCTCTATTCAAGAGCCTTGGCATTTATTGATATTTACAATTATTGTTGGTAGTTGTTATTTATTATGGCATTTTCGCAGCCAGCTTGGTTCTGTTAAGGTGCGCTATGGATTTTGTCTTTTTTGGTTTTTGTTGTGGTTAATTACCGGGGATTCTTTAATTAGAATTGCAATCATTTTTGGTGGTCTGTATTTACTTTGGTTTTCTCGAAATAAAATTCCTTTGGTTGCTGTTTTATATGGTTTTTTCTCTTATGCGTTGATTCTGAATACTGGACTTGCAGCTTCTGTTGAACGCTACGCTTATGGTATTGTGTCGCTGTCGTTTGCATTTGGATTATTGCTTGCTCGTTATCCGCGTTGGGGATATGCAATTATGGGATTTTTTGCCATTATTTTAGCCACCTTTGGTATCCGATTTTCTCAAGAACTTTGGTTAGCTTAAGATAAGCACTCTTCGTGCTTACTACGAGAAAGGAATTATTCAGAATTGGTAGAGGTGATATGGTAAAAAAAATAATTGTATTTGGTACTGTCGGTTGGATGATTGGCATTAGTACCGTAATTTTATTTGCGTGCAGCAGCTTACGACACATTTTGTTTCAATCAAGCTCTTATGATTTAGGAATTTTTGATCAGGCAGTTTACTTAATTAGCCAAGGACAACCGGCTGTTTCTAGTTTCATGGGATATCACATTTTGGGTGATCATGCAGCTTTTATTTTCTATCCCTTGGCTTTATTGTACAAAATCTACCCTAGTGTTTATTGGTTATGCGCTGTGCAAGCAGCAGCTTTAGCCTTAGGTGCATTGCCTACGTGGTATTTAGCGCGTCAAGCTAATTTGACACCGCAGCAATCCATAGCAATGGCAGCTGTGTACTTGTTATATCCAGTGGTGTTTAATGTCAATTTGTTTGATTTTCATCCAGAAACCATCGCTCTCCCTATTTTATTAGCAGCCGTATGGTTTGCGCGGCAAGGAAAAACTGCATGGTTTTGTGTCAGCATTATCTTGATTTTAAGTTGTAAAGCAGTTTTATCCCTGACGGTAGCTGCAATGGGTATTTGGTTGATTTTGTTTGAAAAACGACGCTTGTGCGGTATTGTTGCTCTTTGCGTTGGTGTTGCCTGGTTTTTGATTAGTTCTCAAATGATTATTCCCTTTTTTAGTGGTAGGGAAGCAGCAGCAGTTGGACGTTTTAGCTATTTAGGTAATTCCGTTACAGAAATTGCTCAAAATCTGCTGTTAAAGCCAGGATTAGTATTAGGTAAAGTTTTATCATTAGATAATTTAATATATTTAGTTCTATTGCTAGCACCTGTAATTTGGGGGCTTTCTTTTCCAGGTATAACACCTTTAATTGGTGCAATTCCTTGTGTGGCAATTAATCTAATCGCTGACTACCAACCTCAAAAAGATTTGGTACATCAATACTCTTTACCAGCACTGCCATTTTTGTTGTTAGCTGTAATTTCTAGCCTTGCAGCAGGTAAGGGGTGGTTGCAAAAAAAACGAGCAATAATTTTGTGGTCTTTGGTGGTATTTTTGGCTTTGGCAAAGTTTGGCTATTTTTGGTCGAGATATTTGGAATCTCTGGATACTTGGCAAGCTAGACAAGAAGCGATCGCTCAAGTTCAAACTAAAGGAAGTGTTTACACAACAGATCCAATTTCCTCCCACTTGGCACATCGGCAATTAATTAAATTGACTGATGCAAATTCACCACAAACTGATTTAACAATCTTTGATTATATATTACTAGATGTCCGTCACCCAGGCTGGGCAAGTAATCCACAATTTGCTGCTAGTTTATTAAATCAACTCAAAACTAAACCAGAATTTAAGTTGAAATATCAGCGCGATGATGTTTATTTGTTTGCAAAATAAAGAATAATGTATCCATCGTAGTGAGCGATTTATCGCTCAAATAAAATATTTTAAGGGCTGAAGCCCTTGCTACCTAAGAGTTGATTTATTATCTAGTTATTAATTGGGGATGAAATATTTTGATGATAAATAATAAATTATTTTTTCCAGTTATTATGTGGCTATCTAGCCGCATATTTATCTGCATAATCATGTTATTGATTGTGCCTTTACTTCCAGTTCCACCAGGAGGAGTTGCTGCTAAATTTGGGTGGGATGTTTTCTTTTCTTGGGATAGTAACTTTTACGAAGCGATCGCCACTTTTGGATACAATTATTCAATTCCCGGAAAGCAGCTGCCATCGGTTGCTTTTTTTCCTTTGTTTCCTTTAGTTACTCACGCATTAATGAGTGTTGGCTTACCTTTTAAAGTAGCAGCCACATTGATAAATAATTTCGCATTTTTAGGAGCGCTGATAGTATTATACGCTTGGATGAATGAGCGTCATGACAAACAAAAAGCGCGTTGGGTAACAGCCGTACTAGCTTGGTGTCCTCTGTCTTTATTCGGCACTGTAATTTACTCTGAAGGACTGTATCTTTTGTTTAGTACAGCTACTTTAAAAGCTTTTGATAAACAACAATATGGCTGGACAGCGCTTTGGGGTGCCATCGCTACCGCAGCACGTCCTACGGGGATCGCGCTCATACCTGCGCTTTTCCTTGTAAGTTTGTTTGAACGCAGAGGTGTAAAAGCTTACATTGCTAGTTTAGCTGCTGGTGGTGGTTTGTTTCTATGGAGCTTGTATTGCCAAATTACAATGGGGGATGCTTTAGCATTTCTCCACGCTCAAAAAGCATGGCGTCCATCATTGGGTTTTGATTGGCTGCGTTGGTTAAAAATGATAATGCAAATTGTTGTCGGCACAACTAATTGGAAGTATGGTTATATCAAAGATCCTTGGCATCCACTGATATTTGCGATTATTATGGGTAGCACTTATTTACTGTGGTATTTCCGCAAAAAATTAGATGCTATTAAGGTAAATTATGGCTTTGCCTGCTTAGGGTTAGTCTTGTGGCTGTTAGCCGGCGATCCTTTGACTAACGTTCTGATGATATTTGGTGGTATATATTTGTTATGGCGTTTACGTCGGGAACTTAGTTTAATTACTGTTGTCTATGGTTTTTGTGGCATCGGTATGTTACTGGCATCGGGAGGCACAATTTCTTTAAATCGTTTGTCTTATGGTATTGTATCGTTGGCGATCGCATTCGGGGTGCTGCTTGCTCGTCATCCTTTTTGGGGACGTGCAGTTATGGGTTTCTTTGCCATTTTACTTGCTAGCTTCGCTGTCCGATTTGCTCAAGATCAGTGGGTAGCGTAGAAAGTATTTTTGGTCTGCTTTATATCCTCATCTCAAGCGCTATAATCGCGACAACACAAATTGAAAATCATGTGATATTACTAATTACTTAACTGCTGTATTTAGTATCTAAAAATACAAAATTAATTAACTATTTTCAGTGCTGCTTGTATTCAATATTACTTGTTAATTGTAAATTAAATGCTTCAAGGAGACTAGAATACATAACATTTTAACTGACTTCTGCAACAAATTTTTTCTTTTTTCAGTATTTATACTATATTCAAAGAGATAATAATTATAGTATTAATAATGCATCTTGCTTCGTATAAATTATATTAAGTTAATTTACATTTAAGTAATTAACAAACCTCAAAAGATACATTGAATCAACTGAAAATACAAGTATGTTTTAAAAAGGAAGGAATAACATTTAGCAGTACAATATTTTTTGTCAAGAATGAATGATAAAGGATGAAACCAATTCGCAATTCGCAATGACGCTCGCGGACTCGCTACCGCTACGCTAACGCAATTCGCAATTAAACTAAGCCACTTAACGTCGGGTGGGGTTTCTACCTCCCTTACGATACAAGGATTATTTCGCTTAACGTCGGGCGAGGTTTTTACCTTTTCTCTTCTCATAAATCATTTCTGAAGTCTTAACTTCATTTTTTTATCTGACACTTAAAATACATCTTAAAAAATAAAAAATATGTTTAGGTAACTGGTTTTTATTCATATAGCTATTATTAGCTACTATCGCCTCAAAGCAGATAATCTAAGCTGAAATTAAACTTGTGCAATTGATTTGCTCAATTTTCTTATATTTCTGTTAATCAGTTGTTAATTCTTCTGTCCTTACCAGAAAATAACTTCATATCTAAATAATTACAAAAAATGTCCCATAACGTACCGTCAGAACCGAGACTGATGGTTCACCCTTGAAGGAGCTATGACGTGGAAAACAACAAGTCGTTTTTTTTGCCCCAAGGAATCATAATTGCTCTGCTTGCCTTAGGCAGCAGTTTAAGCCTTGGTTTAATGATGCCTATTAACCCAAAAGCCTCCGAAGCAAAAAGTGAAATAAGTATCAATATCGACAATAATAATACTCATATAGAAACAACTCAGCGCATTGAACAATTAAAATCGGCGATGCTTAGAACTTGGCAGCAAGAAGCCAAAGCAAAGGGTCTTGCTTACAGTGTCCCACAACGTTTTCAAGGGGTAACCATCGCAGAAGCAAAACTCAGTCAAGGTCAGAAAGTAATTGCTCTTACCTTTGATGATGGTCCTTGGGTTGGAAGTACACCTAAAGTACTGGATATCCTCAAAAAAAATAATATCAAAGGCACCTTTTTTGTTGTTGGGCAGATGCTTAAGGAGCATCCAGATTTGGGTGTGCGAATTGTGACTGAAGGTCATGTCATTGCTAACCATACTTGGACTCACAGATATCATTTCATGAATCCACAAGTAGCGGCTTATGAAGTTGAGAGCACGTCTGACCTGATTTATCAAACTACTGGTGTGAAAACAACTTTGTTCCGACCACCTGGGGGAATCATGAACAACGGGGTAGCTGCTTACGCCAGAAACCAAAAATATACAATAGTTATGTGGTCTGCTGACTCTGTGGACTACAGCCGTCCTCCCGTTTCTAGATTGATCCGTAATGTGACAAGGGAATCAAAACCGGGCGGTATTGTGCTAATGCATGATGGTGGGGGTAATCGTTCCAACACTGTGGAAGCTTTACCACAAATTATTAACCACTTTAAAAAGCAGGGCTATAGCTTTGTCACTATACCAGAACTCTTAGAAATGCAAAATAAAGACCAGAAGCTAATGACAGCCAAAAAGTAGTAGTTATTAGTTATGAGTCATTATAGTAATCCTAAATAAGAGCGTGAAAAGTTAGATCCCCGACTTCTTAAAGAAGTCGGGGATCTATCTAAGTTTTAGTTCCACTCAGATGTGTCTCTACAAACAACTAAACTGAACTGAGTTGTTTTTCGGCAATAAACTGGGGATTTGCCTCTGGACTATCAGCTTCAGAAGGGGGAACCAACTGCCAAAACTTGGGTAAGAATTCTTGCCAGTTTTGCAAAATCATCTTTGCTTTTGGTGAATTAGTGCGATCGCTATGTGCTTTAATTAATTCTTGCAGTTGCTTTTCGCCGGCTTCGGTAATTACCCGCTGAAGTTTGACGATTTCCCGATTAACTAATTCCGGGAATCTACCCTCTTCATCTAAGAAATACCCAAGTCCACCAGTCATCCCGGCAGCAACGTTGCGTCCAACTTTACCCAAGACAACAATTACACCACCAGTCATGTACTCGCAACAGTGATCCCCTGCACCTTCAATGACTGCTGTACCTTTAGAATTACGTACCGCAAACCGTTCTCCCCCCTTACCGTTGGCAAACAACATTCCACCAGTAGCACCATAAAGGCAGGTATTGCCAATTATCACATTTTGTGCTGGGTCATAAGTTGCAGCAGCCGGCGGTTTAATAATGATTTCACCACCGTGCATTCCCTTACCTACGTAATCGTTTGCCTCTCCTTCTAAGGTTAAATTCATCCCTGGGAGATTGAATGCACCAAAGCTTTGTCCGACACTACCTTTAAAGTTCAGGTTAATTTGTCCTGCAAAGTTATTATCGCCGTATTTCGATGCGATCGCTCCCGCTAATCTGGCGCCGACTGTTCTATCTGTATTGACTATCTTCCAAGTCTTTGTCACAGTAGATTGCGTGTTAATCGCAGCTTGAATATCTGCATCGGCTAACAATTCGTCATCCAAAACCACACCGTTGCTGTGAACTTCTTCATGCTGCAACCAGCTACGGTTTTCTTTAGTGTCGGGCAACTTCAGCAAGCAATCGAGATTTAGCGATCGCGTTTTCGTCAGCTTAACGTCTTCCCGCTCTTTCAATAAATCAGCACGTCCAACGATTTCTGAAAGCTTTCGATAACCAAGTCGCGCTAACAGACTCCGCACTTCTTCCGCTACAAAGTAGAAGAAGTTGACTACGTGTTCTGGCATCCCAGTAAACCGTTTACGTAGTTCTTCTTTTTGCGAAGCGACACCCACAGGACATTTGTTGGTATGACAAATTCGTGCCATTATACAGCCTTCAGCAATCATCGCGATGGAGCCGAAACCGAATTCTTCGCCACCCATCAACGCACCGATTACCACGTCCCAGCCGCTCTTGAAGCCGCCATCAACGCGCAAAATGACGCGATCGCGCAAACTATTTTCCATCAACACGCGATGGACTTCACTTAAACCGAGTTCCCACGGAGAACCAGCGTGTTTAATCGAACTTAAAGGAGATGCGCCCGTGCCGCCATCATGACCAGAAATCTGGATGATATCGGCGTTTGCCTTTGCCACACCAGCCGCAATTGTACCGATACCAATTTCCGCAACCAGCTTTACTGATACCTGTGCTTTCGGATTAATTTGGTGCAAATCAAAAATCAACTGCGCTAAATCTTCAATGGAATAAATATCGTGATGCGGTGGTGGGGAAATCAGCGTTACCCCAGGCTTAGAACGGCGTAACATGGCGATGTAAGGACTAACCTTTGTGCCTGGAAGTTGTCCCCCTTCCCCAGGTTTTGCACCTTGAGCGATTTTGATTTCAATTTGTTTAGCGCTCATCAAATACCCAGGTGTCACCCCAAAGCGTCCGGATGCGACTTGCTTAATGGAACTTGAAGCAGTATCACCATTCCGCAAACCTTTCAGGTGCGGTAGTGTTGGCGAATTTCCAGTTTCATCGACATCATCGAGAACTTTAAAGCGTACCGGATCTTCGCCACCTTCCCCAGAATTAGATTTTCCGCCAATTCGGTTCATAGCGATCGCTAAAGTTTCATGAGCTTCTCGCGACAAAGCACCCAAAGACATTCCGCCGGTGCAGAAGCGTTTAACAATCTCAGTTATAGATTCTACCTCTTCAATGGGGATTGATTGGCGATCGCTTTCCAAATCTAGCAAGTCACGCAACGCCGTAATCGGTCTTTCTTGCAAATATTTCTTATATACCTCGTAATGGTCATAAGCAGTTTTGCCCGATGCCCCGTTTTCTTTCACTTTCGCCAAGCCTACGGCATTATGCAGCGCTTTTGCCAATTCCGGACTGTTCATGTGATATTCACCACCGGGACGGTAATTCACAAAACCAAAATTTTCTAACTTCTTGGTTGTCAGTTCCGGGAAAGCCTTACAGTGGAACGAAAGCACTTCAGTTGCAAGTTCGCTGATACTCAAACCACCCACGCGGGAAGTCGTACCATAAAATCCCATCTCTAACAAATCTTGACCGATGCCAATCGCCTCAAAGATTTGCGCTGCTTGATAACTCGACAGCAGAGAAATTCCCATCTTCGAGAGGATTTTCAACAAACCTGCTTCTACCGCTTTGCGATAGTTTCCAAAAGCTTCCTCTAAAGTTAGGGTTGTAATTGTACCACGTTCCATAGACTTTTGCGTCTTCGGTTCTAACCACCAATCGCGCACAGTTGACAAAGCCAGATAAGGACAAACCGCACCAGCACCGTAGCCAATCAGACAGGCAAAGTGATGTGTACTCCAGCACTGAGCTGTATTCACAACTAAGGATGCTTTCATTCGCAACCCTTCCCGGATTAAGTGATGGTGTACGGCACCCACCGCCAACAGAGGGGGAATATAGGTGTATTTTGTACCGATGCCGTGACTTACCTTGTCACTCAGAATTAAAATCTTCGCACCAGCTCGCACAGATTCTACAGCTTGTGCTTGCAAAGCCTTGACAGCTTCTTTCAGCCCATTGGGACCTGTGGCAATTTCAAACAGCGTTGACAACTCAGCCGTAGCAAATCCTGACAGTTTGATAGCTTCCAACTGTGCTGTATTCAGCAGAGGCGATTCTAGCTTCAGCCTTCTAGCATATTCTGGCTTGGGATCTAATAAGTTACCCCGTTCACCCAATTCTACTTTCAAGGACATCACCAAACTTTCCCGCAACGGGTCAATTGCCGGGTTTGTCACTTGAGCAAAGCGCTGTTTGAAATAGTCATACAGCAAATGGGGTTTTTCAGACAAAACCGCTAGAGGTATATCATCCCCCATACAGAAAGTCGCTTCTTTCCCCTCCATTGCCATTGGCTGAATTACCATTTCCACATCTTCTGTGGTGTAGCCAAAAGCGATTTGATGTTGCAATCGGGACGGCGAAACTCCGCTTTGACTGTCTATATTATTGGTTGTAGAATGTCCGTTACCGTTGACATTTGCATGATGTCCGTTGCTATTAACAGACGATTCACTGACCAATGACTTAATATCTTGACGGTATTTTTGCAACCATTCTCCATATGGCTGCTGTTTGGCGATGCGCTGTTTAATTTCCCAATTTTTCAGCACTTCATGAGTTTCTAAATCCACGGCAATCATTTGCCCTGGTCCAAGTCTGCCTTTCTCGATAATATCGGCTTCTGGGAAGTCTACTACCCCAGCTTCGGAAGCGACAACGATGTAATCATCTTTGGTGATGCAATAACGAGCCGGTCTTAAGCCATTGCGGTCAAGCGTTGCACCGACTTTCCGACCATCGCCAAATACCAAAAGTGCTGGACCATCCCAGGCTTCTTGCAGACCGGTGTAGTATTCGTAAAAATCGACAATTTCCGGGAAATTAATTAAATCCGGTTGATTCTGGTAAGCTTCTGGAACCATAATCATCAAGGCTTCCAGTGGGCTGCGTCCAGACTGCACCAATAACTCGACTACGTTATCTAAAGTTGCTGAGTCACTGTTATCGATGTGAACAAAAGGCTTGAGTTCTTCTAGGCGATCGCCCCATACTGGATGATTCAAGCTCGCATCTCGTGCCATCATCCAATTGATGTTACCAAATAGCGTGTTAATTTCACCGTTGTGACCCAAAAGCCGCATTGGTTGCGCTAAGGGCCATTTCGGCATAGTGTTGGTACTAAAGCGGCGGTGATATACTGCCCATGCACTCTTAAAAGCCGGATTTTTTAAATCCAGATAAAAGTCTCCCAATACAGCAGAACGCACCATGCCTTTGTAGACAATTGTCCGACTAGACAATGAGCAGATGTATAAATCTTCCCAAATATGTTTTACAGCTTTGAAAATCCGACGACGAGCAATATATAATTGCCGTTCCAATTCATCGCCGCTTTTATCGGAAGCTAGCAAAACTTGTTCAATTTGGGGTTGATTTTCTCTTGCTTGTATCCCCAATATCTTAGATTGCACCGGCACCACTCGCCAGCCCAGTACAGTCAAATTTTCTGATTTAGCTACTTCCTCAATTATTGCTTTACATGAAAGCGCTGTTTCTGGATTTTGTGGGAGAAATATCATCCCCACAGCAATGTTTTTGGTAGAAGGCAGTTCCACACCTTTTGTGGCAAAGTCAGCTTGGAACAACTCCCAAGGAATCGCTGTCAATATTCCCGCACCATCACCGGAATCTTGGTCTGCACTACAACCACCCCGGTGTTCTAAGCAAGTTAAAGCAGCTAAAGCAATGCTTACGATTTCATGGCTAGCGCGATTTAGGCGATGGGCTATAAAGCCCACACCACAAGCATCTCGCTCTTCTACTAACCATCGAGGACCCTGGTAGGTACACCAGTAAGACGTATCCGAAAATGTCATTTGTTGGTCTTGATTCATGGGTTGATTATTCATATTTTATTGCTGATAACTTGAATTACGGATTTTGCCACTATTTGTGAGAAAAATTTCTAACTTTTAAAAATGGAAAAATAGAGATCAGGACTTACGCATTGACAAAAATATGATTATGTGAGTCAGACTTATTTGCTTTCTTTCCTTCTTTCGGAATTAAATGCAACCAAAATCAACTTATGCAATAGCTGAAATAGAAATCGAAAGTTTTTGCTCAATCTGACCGCATAGAAGTTGCAGTATTATTGTTATGCACACAATAATCGATTTGTAAAGTGCGTAAGTCCTAGAAATTACCGAAAATTAGGAAAAAAAAATCTAACTTCAGGTTTCTTTTTTGGTTTACCCGTGTTAAACTAATCGCTTTATTTTTTGTTCTTATTTTATGGGGAATCAACAGCCTTTTATTTATATCGTGAAGCTATGTATTTCCTCAATTAGCTGTTTTAAATCAAAACTAATTTTTGGGTATAGTCTTTATCGACTTACCTGGAACAAAACTGCTTTTTCAAGCTTCACTGTTTAAAAGCTGAAATTATTTCTATTTAACAACATTTAGCCGCGTATTACACTATATGTCCATTTGACAATTCCTGAATCTCTAGTTGTTATTGAAATTTTTGCGTTTCTACCCATTGCCACCTGTGTTACTACCACGACTACCTCCCCTAAGTTGCAACCATCCGTAAGGATGCAACACTTAATTCAACTTTAATCACCAAGACTACACTTATCGTCTGGTTAACTTAAAGTGTTAGTCAACACACTTAAATACAGTGGTTTTGGTAGGTAAACTAGTAGTTGAATTTTATAAAATACAACACTGCTACATATAGAGTATCACGTTGTAGTTCAAGCTGTATGTCAGGATTTTTTGATATCAAGAAACATTAGTTAACTTGTGTTGTCCGTAATAGTTTTTCAAATTACCTAGTAAGTTATGGTGAAAATGCTCAATTTTTGCCGAGAAGAAGACCGTAAAGCTATTGCTAATAAGGGCAATGGAAAAAAATTTTCAACTTTCGTCTCGCCAATAATTTCAACAATACTGTGCTTATCTGCTACCTTTCCCACTCTTGCCCAGCAGTCTCCAATAGAAACAAAATTAGCACCAGTTTTGACTCAACAGTTACCTCCACCTCCTTTAACAGGGGTGGTCTCTTATGGTAATCAAATTTTCCTCAATGGTCGTACCTTGCCAGGTACTTGGTTGCAAAAACGTTCTAAATCAGGCTTATTTACCACTCATTTAAGTGATGGGGCACTCAGGCAATTAGTTGGAGTAGATTTTTTAAACAGCAGCAATCCCAGCAGACAGCCAGTGCAGTGGTTTTCCCTCCTCGCAAAGCCAGTGGTTTTAACCAGCGTGTTAGCAGGAGGATATCGGTATTTAGATATCACTAATTTTGCAAAAACATCTCAATGGCAGATGCAAGTTAATGGCAACACATTGGTGATTTCCACCCCAGCCGCGAAAGTAACAGATATTAGTCAAAGTCGGCAATCTTCAACTGTTGGCGTTGCCCCTCTTCAACAGGCTCCCATCGTTGTAAATTTAGATCGTCCTACGGCTTGGCAAATTAGACAAGAGTTACCAATTAAAAAAGCGCTGCCACCTGACCCCGATACAGTTACACCTAAAAGCTCTGCACCGCCAAATAGAGAGTGGATACTTACTTTAGATGGCATCGCCGATCCGATTTTGTTGCAACGCTATACTCCTGTTGCACCAGCACCAGCAGAAATACAACTACCAAATTTTCTTAAACAATTAGCACCTGTAATAATACCAGCACTTACTCCGGAAACAACCCCAGAACCACTTATTCAACAAGTGGAAGTGGTCAACAAGCAAACGATAATTCATTTGAGCGTCCCCTTTGGTCTAGCGCCCCGGATAACTACTATACCAAATCCCGATCGCCTGATAATCGATATTCGCCCTGATGCATTGGTAGAAAAAGATATTACCTGGGCGCAGGGTTTACGCTGGCGACAGCAGATTGTCAATTTAGGCACAGAAAGATTTCCGGTTGTTTGGTTAGAAGTTAATCCCCGCACCGTGGGAGTAAAGCTGAAACCAATAATAACGAACCTAAATACTCTTACAGGCAGCGCCCCTTTAATTCAAACAGCACAACAATACTTAGCCGTTGCCGCAATTAATGGTGGTTATTTTAACCGCAATAATCGCTTGCCTTTAGGTGCGATTCGTCGGGATAATCAATGGTTATCTAGTCCTATTCTCAACCGAGGAGCGATCGCTTGGAATGACTCCGGACAATTTTATTTTGGTCGTCTCACCTTGGCAGAAACCTTAACCACTTCCAATAACCAACAGCTACCAATTCAATTTGTCAACAGTGGCTACGTTCAAAGTGGTATCGCCCGCTACACCCCCGCTTGGGGAACCTACACCTACCTCACCGACAACGAAATCATTCTCGTCGTCCAAAACAACCAAGTTATCAATCAATTCTTAGGCAGCAAAGCCGATAATACTAGCATAAGCGTCAATATTCCCCAAAATGGCTACCTGCTAGTCTTGCGCGGTAACGCCGTCAGTAATGCAAATCTATTGCCCATTGGCACCAGCTTACGCATCTCCAGCGCCACCACTCCCGCTGATTTTAGCCGTTATCCCAATATTGTCGGCGCAGGACCATTACTAGTACAAAATAATCAAATTGTCCTCGATGCCAAAGCCGAAAAATTCAGCGATGCCTTTATTGCCGAAAAAGCTATTCGCAGCGCCATCTGCACAACAGCAACAGGCACACTCATGATTGCTGCGGTGCATAATCGCCCAGGTGGTGCCGGTCCCACCTTGACAGAACACGCCCAATTGATGCAGCGTATGGGGTGTGTGAATGCTCTGAATTTAGATGGCGGTAGTTCCACCAGCCTGTATTTAGGAGGACAACTACTCGACCGTTCCCCCAACACAGCTGCCCGTGTTCACAACGGAATTGGTATTTTTCTCCAACCCCGATGAGGGAGATGAGGGAGATGAGGGGGATGAGGGAGATGAGGGGGATGAGGGAGATGAGGGAGCAAATTCTTTTTTGTCCCCTTGTCCTCCTTGTCCCCTTGTCCCTTTGTCTCCTTGTCCCCTTGTCCTTTCTTAAAGCTTAGTCAAAGCTTTCCTCTTACTTAATGAAGACTTGATGTAGATGCAGAAATTTCAGTAGTTACCGATTACACCATGTAATGTGGTTCTGCTATGTTTGGCAAGGGTGAATTGAATTGCTTATTTTCACGGTTGCTACATTGCGCCATGTTTTTTCATCAATGGTAACGAGTACACGCAATTTGTAATATCTCCTAATGAGGTAACTATGGCTCAATTATCTGAAACAACACAAATCAACACACTGCCCACAACTCCATCTGGAACTTCTAGAGGCGTTGCTGCAACAGAGTTGCGTCCTTGGGGTTCTTTCACGGTTTTGGAAGAGGGGCGCGGATACAAAATCAAGCGCATCGAAGTGAAGCCGGGACACCGCCTTAGCTTGCAAATGCACCATCACCGCAGCGAACACTGGATTGTCGTTTGTGGTACAGCTAAGGTAGTTTGTGGCGATGAAGAAGTGGTACTAACCAATAATCAGTCCACCTACGTACCTCAATGTACAACTCATCGTCTAGAAAATCCTGGTGTCATTCCTTTGGTGTTGATTGAAGTCCAAAATGGCGAATATTTAGGCGAAGATGATATTGTGCGCTACCAAGACGACTACGCCCGTAGTAATGATGAAAACTCAAAGACCGCTATCAAAAGCAGATAATTCGTCTTTGAGGATAAATTAGATTATAGTTTACAACCCCATCTGTAATATGAAGATGGGGTTTTCAATTTGATAAATTCTATGATTGAACTAAGTCAAGCAGCCGCTAGCGAAATTGGGCGATTAAGATCAAAGCAGCAGGCAAATATTTTCGTTCGCTTGGCAGTGAAAGCCGGTGGTTGTTCGGGGTGGTTTTATGATATGTCTTTTGATGAAGCAGTCAAACATGACGATCGCCTAGTTGATTGTCACGGCATCCAAATACTGATAGACTCTGCTAGCTTAAATTATATCAACGATTTAATACTCGATTATTCAGAGGATCTTATGGGCGGTGGTTTTCGCTTTCATAATCAAAGAGCGATCGCTACCTGTGGTTGTGGCAATTCTTTTTCCATCGATTAGTTATTTTTGGGCATTGGGCATTGGGCAATGGGCACGCTCGCAGTGAGAATTAAAGAAGTTCAATAAAGCAAGTGCGTGAATAAATACAATTCTTTCCATGCCCCATGCCCCATGCCCCATGCCCAATGCCCCATAATCAACAAACATTTGACACAAAACCCCTAGAAAACGATATAATAGGGATTTGTTGAAAACTTAGACCTTAAAGCAGCTTCACGCGCTGTAACTCATGCCAACTATACAGCAGCTCATCCGAACTGAACGCGAAAAAGCGCGTCAGAAAACCAAGTCCCCAGCTCTAAAGCAATGCCCTCAACGGCGGGGCGTTTGTACCAGGGTATACACGACTACACCGAAAAAACCTAACTCAGCTCTACGCAAAGTAGCACGGGTACGATTGACCTCGGGATTTGAAGTCACAGCTTACATTCCCGGAATTGGTCACAACTTGCAAGAGCACTCCGTTGTGATGATTCGTGGCGGTCGGGTCAAGGACTTACCAGGGGTGAGATACCACATTATTCGTGGCACCTTAGATACAGCCGGAGTCAAAGACCGCAAGCAAGGTCGTTCCAAATACGGAACCAAACGTCCGAAAGCAGCGAAAAAATAAAATGATAGTTAATTAATCGCATAAAAAGCGATTAATTGCTTCATCAAGTGTATGACGCCAAAAAACGGTTAACGTTAATGTAGACGTAAAGCAGCTTCCCCAAGGGTATGCTCCTTTGCAGGAGGCTTGCTCACAAAACGGCAGCAATCAGAGATGAAACGCAGGTTTTGAGTGAAATCAAGTTAAATTGGTAAAGCTTCCACCTACACTCGGTACGTGCAGGAATTTTTGAGAACGCTGTTAGCGACAGCAGCATCTTAATTTTGAGATTAAGGTATATAATATTGTCGCCTTGTTGTGGCAAGTTTTGGGCAACAAGTTGAGTTCAAAGAGCGTCGCTGCGATCGCATGTAACGCATATAATCTGGAAAAGCAAATCCGAAGTAAGGGTAAAGTATGTCTCGTCGTGGTGTTATTAAAAAGCGCCCAGTTCCGTCTGACTCAGTGTATAACAGTCGTCTTGTTAGCATGATAATTCGACGGATAATGCGTCATGGCAAGAAATCACTTGCCGCACGGATTGTTTATGAAGCGTTGAAAACAATTGAGGAACGCACTGGAGCCAATGCCTTAGAAACCTTTGAAAGAGCAGTGCGAAATGCAACGCCTTTAGTAGAAGTAAAAGCGCGTCGGGTTGGTGGAGCAACCTACCAAGTACCGATGGAAGTCCGTAATGACAGGGGTACCACCCTAGCATTGCGTTGGCTGGTACAGTTTTCCAGAGCTAGACCAGGACGGACAATGGCAAGCAGACTGGCAAATGAATTAATGGATGCTGCCAACGAAACCGGAAACGCTATTCGCAAGCGCGAAGAAACGCACCGGATGGCTGAAGCTAACAAAGCTTTTGCTCACTATCGTTACTAAAAGGCATTCTGACCTGTATTACATAACAGGATGTCTAAACTAGGTAGAGAACCGGTATATCGCCAGTAAAAAAGCGATATATCGCGGATTTCTATAAAAAAAGGCGGTTTTCCGTAAAAGTATACAAACTTAACAAAGTGTAATATACAAGATATCATGAGGCGAAAACTTAGGAGGCAACTGTGGCACGTACGATCCCGCTAGAGAGAGTACGCAATATTGGGATTGCGGCGCATATAGATGCGGGCAAGACAACAACAACAGAGAGAATATTGTTTTACTCTGGAATTATTCACAAAATCGGCGAAGTCCATGAAGGAACAGCCGTAACAGACTGGATGGAACAGGAGCGGGAGCGGGGAATTACCATCACTGCCGCTGCGATTACAACCAGTTGGAATGATCATCAAATTAACATTATCGATACACCGGGTCACGTTGACTTCACGATTGAAGTTGAACGTTCGATGCGTGTGTTGGATGGTGTAATTGCAGTATTTTGTTCAGTGGGCGGGGTGCAACCGCAGTCAGAGACAGTGTGGCGGCAAGCAGACCGTTACAAAGTGCCTCGCATCGCCTTTATTAACAAAATGGATCGCACAGGGGCGAACTTTTATCGAGTTCACGACCAGATGTGCGATCGCCTGCGAGCCAATGCGATCGCCATTCAACTGCCCATCGGTGCCGAAAACGACTTTAAAGGCATTATTGACTTAGTGCAGATGCGTGCACATATGTACAACAATGACCAGGGAACAGATATCGAAGTAACCGATATCCCCGCCGATATGCAAGAAAAGGCGCAAGAATACCGCGTCAAGCTAGTGGAAGCAGTGTCAGAAACCGATGACAATCTGATGAGCAAGTACTTCGAGGGCGAAGAACTGACAACAGATGAAATCAGTACGGCACTGCGTAAAGGCACAGTTGCAGGTAAAATTGTCCCTGTACTTTGTGGTTCAGCCTTTAAAAACAAAGGCGTGCAGCTGATGTTGGATGCGGTTGTAGATTACCTACCAGCACCAAGCGAAGTACCGCCAATTCAAGGCTTACTGCTGAATGGCGATACCGTTGAGCGTCATGCTGATGACAACGAACCCTTATCGGCTCTGGCATTCAAGATTATGGCTGACCCTTACGGTCGCCTCACATTTGTTCGCGTTTATTCTGGTGTGTTGAAAAAGGGTAGCTACGTCCTCAACGCTACCAAGAATAAAAAAGAACGGATTTCCCGCTTAGTTCTGATGAAGGCAGATGACCGACAAGATGTCGATGAACTGCGAGCGGGTGATTTGGGAGCAGCCCTGGGATTGAAAGACACCTTAACAGGTGACACGATATGTGACGAAGGATCGCCAGTAATTCTGGAATCCTTATTCATTCCTGAGCCTGTAATCTCGGTGGCGGTTGAACCCAAAACCAAGAATGACATGGACAAGTTGTCCAAAGCTCTGCAATCACTTTCAGAAGAAGATCCCACTTTCCGTGTCCGCGTCGATCCGGAAACCAACCAAACCGTGATTGCAGGGATGGGAGAGTTACACCTAGAAATTCTTGTAGATCGCATGTTGCGAGAATTTAAGGTAGAAGCGAATGTCGGTGCGCCACAAGTAGCTTACCGCGAAACCATCCGTAAAGCTGTCAAGGAAATAGAAGGCAAGTTTATCCGTCAGAGTGGTGGTAAAGGTCAATACGGTCACGTTGTGATCAATTTAGAACCCGGAGAACCAGGAACTGGCTTTGAATTCGTCTCCAAGATTGTTGGTGGTACCGTACCCAAAGAGTACATCGGACCTGCCGAACAGGGAATGAAAGAAAGCTGTGAAAGCGGTGTCATCGCTGGATATCCATTAATTGATGTGAAAGCAACATTGGTTCATGGTTCTTACCACGATGTAGACTCGTCGGAAATGGCTTTCAAAATCGCTGGCTCAATGGCGATGAAAGAGGCTGTGATGAAAGCCTCACCTGTCCTGTTAGAGCCTATGATGAAAGTTGAGGTAGAAGTTCCCGAAAACTACCTTGGAGATGTTATGGGCGACCTCAATTCCCGTCGCGGGCAAATTGAGGGGATGGGATCTGAGCAGGGAATTGCCAAAGTAACTGCTAAAGTACCATTAGCAGAAATGTTTGGCTACGCTACTGATATCCGGTCTAAAACCCAAGGTCGGGGCATCTTCTCAATGGAGTTTAGCCGTTACGAAGAAGTGCCTCGCAACGTGGCTGAGGCAATCATCGCTAAAAGCAAAGGGAACGCTTAATTAGATAAAGGAAACGAGGATTAATGGCACGCGCAAAGTTTGAAAGGAATAAACCCCACATAAATATAGGTACTGTTGGACACGTTGACCACGGTAAAACTACGTTAACGGCAGCGATCACCATGACCTTAGCCGCTAACGGTCAAGCCGTGGCTAAGGGTTACGATCAAATCGATAACGCACCCGAAGAAAAAGCACGGGGTATTACAATTAATACCGCTCACGTAGAGTATGAAACCGGAAATCGTCACTATGCCCACGTAGACTGTCCCGGACACGCTGACTATGTGAAGAACATGATCACCGGTGCGGCACAGATGGATGGAGGCATCCTCGTAGTAGCTGCTACCGATGGTCCAATGCCCCAAACCCGCGAACACATTCTGTTGGCAAAGCAGGTGGGTGTACCCAGCTTGGTAGTCTTCTTGAACAAAGAAGACTTGATGGATGACCCAGAACTCTTGGAACTAGTAGAACTAGAACTGAGAGAATTGCTTACCAGCTACGATTTCCCTGGTGACGACATCCCCATTATTAAAGGTTCTGGTCTACAAGCTCTGGAAGCTATGGCGAAGAATCCTAAGACCCAACGCGGTGAAAATGAGTGGGTAGATAAAATCTATGAGCTAATGGACGCTGTAGATTCCTTTATCCCCACTCCAGAGCGAGATATCGATAAGCCTTTCTTAATGGCGATTGAAGACGTATTCTCCATCACAGGTCGTGGTACTGTTGCCACAGGTCGGATTGAACGTGGTATAGTCAAAGTCGGCGATAACGTCGAACTAGTGGGTATCAGAGATACTCGCGCCACTACCGTAACTGGTATTGAGATGTTCAAGAAGAGTCTTGACCAAGGTATGGCTGGGGATAACGCCGGTGTACTACTGCGGGGTATTCAGAAGACTGATATTGAACGCGGTATGGTGCTAGCAAAACCCGGTTCGATTACTCCCCACACCCAATTTGAAGGTGAAGTGTACATACTGACAGAAAAAGAAGGTGGTCGCAAGACTCCATTTTTCCCTGGCTATCGTCCTCAATTTTATGTGCGGACAACAGACGTAACCGGCACAATTACAGCATTCACTGCCGATGATGGTAGCGATGCAGAAATGACAATGCCCGGAGACCGCATTAAAATGAGTGTGGAATTAATCAACGCGATCGCTATTGAACAAGGTATGCGCTTCGCTATTCGTGAAGGTGGTCGCACTATCGGTGCGGGTGTTGTATCGAAAATCCTGAAGTAACACTTCTGTAATTTAATCAAAATATGGAGCAGAGATGGTATAATACCTCTCTGCTCCTTTCTCTGACCTCAATTAATCTCAAATCTGAACCTGGACAATTAAAGATGGCTACTCTACAACAGCAGAAAATTAGAATTCGCTTACAGGCTTTTGACCGCCGCTTATTGGATACATCTTGCGAGAAGATTGTAGACACAGCTAACCGGACTAACGCTACAGCCATAGGACCGATTCCTTTACCAACAAAACGCAGGATATATTGCGTACTGCGATCGCCTCACGTCGATAAAGACTCACGGGAACACTTTGAAACTCGCACCCATCGTCGCATTATTGACATTTATCAGCCTTCTTCTAAAACTATTGATGCTTTGATGAAACTTGATTTGCCATCTGGTGTAGATATTGAAGTCAAATTGTGAATGGTTAGTGGATAACTATTGACTATTGACCGTTAACCAACAATCCTTAGTATAAATATCTACATAGCCCTGAAGAAATATGTCTCAGGGCTTTTTATTTAGCTAGAAAACAAATGATAGAATGTAAGTAACAAGCGGGAAAAGCAAAAAAGAATATCTTTTAAAGATTAAATTTATAGCAAGGCAACAATGACATCTTCTTCTAAAATTGCGGTTCGCGAACTACCTCTGTTCCCGTTACCCGAAGTAGTTCTATTTCCTACCAGACCATTACCACTGCATATTTTTGAATTTCGCTACAGAATCATGATGAACACGATTCTGGAGAGCGATCGCAGGTTTGGTGTTTTGATGTTTGATCAAGCAAAAGGAGCGATCGCAAATGTTGGCTGCTGTGCAGAAATTATTCATTACCAACGACTACCAGATGACCGCATGAAAATGCTAACTTTAGGACAGCAAAGATTTCGCGTCCTAGAATATGTCAGAGAAAAACCATATCGTGTTGGTTTAGTTGAGTGGATTGAAGACCAACCACCAAGCAAAGATTTACGACCTGTCGCAACAGATGTAGAACAACTGCTGCGAGATGTTATCCGGCTATCATCTAAGTTGACTGACCAAAATATCGAACTGCCTGAAGATTTGCCAGATTTGCCAATGGAATTATCTTACTGGGTAGCGAGTAACCTTTATGGTGTAGCACCAGAGCAACAATTATTGCTAGAAATGCAAGACACCGCAGATCGCTTAGAACGGGAAGCCGAAATTTTGACTTCTACTCGCAATCATCTTGCCGCTCGCACTGTTCTCAAAGACACCTTTAATGATAAATAATGAGTTAATAGTCAACTGTCAATAGTCAAAGTATCTTTTAGACTATGCACTTTAAACTAATGACTGTTAACTTATAGGGTGTTGGCTGGTAGAACATTATAACTACCAAATATTTTTAATACTTCTGTGTGAGTGCTTAATTCAGCTAAAGCAAATTGCATTTTTGGCTCGGTGGAATCTACTTCTAAATCAATAAAAAACAAGTATTCTCCGAGCGATCGCTTCGTGGGGCGAGACTCAATTCTGCTAAGGTTAATGTTAAGTTCAGCAAATATTTGTAGGGGTTTGACTAGAGAACCCGGTGTATTGGCAAGTATACTGAAAGCTAAAGACGTATGACTAGCAGTTGCTGAAGCTATTCGGTAAGCTGTGTCCACTTCAGTTTGACTTACCACCAAAAAACGAGTACAGTTTTCTGGATAGTCGTTAATTTCCCTAGCTAATATGGGCAAGTTGTACAATTGCGCCGCTCTACTAGAGGAAATCACTGCTGCTGTTTTGTCATGTTCTAAGTTTTGTAGCGGCTCGGTTGTAGAATTAGTGGGAATCAGTTGCACATTGGGCAGAAACTTTTCCAACCATCGCTGACATTGGGCTAAAGCTTGCGGATGAGAAGAAACTGTTTTAATGTTATCTAAGCTACTAGCACAAGAAATTAACGCATGAGCGATGGGCATTACCAAACCCATCTGAATTCGCAAAGTTTCTAATTGCCACAGGGAATCCAGCGTCATTGTCACGCTTCCTTCAATAGAATTTTCTACAGGCACAACAGCTAACTGTGCATTACCTTGAACAACGGCTTGGAGTGATAGGGCAATACTGGGATAGGGACACAAATTAGCTTCAATTCCGTTGTTTTTTGCCAACCAGTTGAGATAAAAAAGAGCCGCTTGTTCTGCGTAAGTGCCCGGAGGTCCTAAATGTGCAATCAATTGATTCATCGCCTTTAGTCTTTAGCTACCGCTTATATATCTTGACACTCCTCAGCCTGAAGGCTTGAGGATTCTTCTCTCAACGAATCAACTTACCCCAGCAGGTTTGCACCAACTAAAATCCTTCTGAAACTGTGGAAAGCCCTTCTTTCCTGCCACTTTCTTCTGACAATTCTCATGGAAACGAGAGATTGCAGCCCAAGCTAGGCAGGCTGATGCCTGCCTAGCTTGGGAGTTTAGTTTGTCAGCAAAAGGGAATTCCTTAGCCAATACAGCACACAGTTTATTAAGGTCGTATTTACTGGCTTTAGGATGATCTATCCAAAAACGCAAGCATTTGTTTCTAATGAATTGGGCGGTTCTAATCGCTTCGTCAATAGATGCAAATTGCTGGGGCTTCCCGTATGTTTTGAACTCAAAAACTATCATGAACCTATCCCACTATTATAAAAATCCCTACTTATTTTCGTAAAATGTGCTGGAAAATCTTGATTTTCGTTTTTAGTTCTCAATCAGCTTAAGCTTTGTAGCACAAATCTTATTAGTGGGATAGGTTCATGGCTTTTATTGGTCTTATGCTTACTATCTTAGCACAAGATGCTTTTGTTTGACAGGGAAAGCTGTCAAGGGAAGGACGGGATTTTAAACCCATTTTTCTGATAACAAGGGCGATCGCGCTTCTAGCCAAACAAATCAATAACTATAACTACGGTTAGATGTTCAAAGACAACGTTAAACGATATATTTAGATTTCGTAGAAAAATAGGGATATCTATGAGAGGGCGCTAGTCGAATGGCAACACTGCTGGGCGAAGGCATCTACCCAGGTAAAGCTGCAAGTATTACTTGTAAAAAATTCATGAAGCAGCTTTGTAATTAGTTATTTATTCGGAAAAGAATTTAAAATTATTCTACTATACGCAGTCTTGTTTGCTCATGACTACTAGGTTTACTGCCTCTTTATCGGTTGAAATCGCTGTTCCACAGCAGCCCATCCCCATTCAACACTATTTGCGTCAACCCCAACGCCTGGTTAATGCTTTAGTTGACCCCACTCGCATTCAGCAACTTTCGGAAGAAATATTTCGCTTGAAAATGCGCCCGGTGACGTTTATGACACTCAGTATACAACCGACTGTAGACATGAGAGTCTGGGCAGAATCAAATGGAATTATTTGTTTGCGATCGGTGGGTTGTGAAATTCTTGGTGTGGAATATATTAACCAACGTTTTGCTCTAAATTTACAAGGATATTTGTCTCCCCACGAGCGTTCGGCTGACACTGTGTTAAAAGGAAAAGCTGATTTAGAGGTGCAGGTTGATTTGCCACCACCATTTTCCTTTATGCCGACATCAATTTTAGAAGCTACCGGCAACGGTTTACTAAAAAGTGTTTTAATGACGGTTAAGCAAAGATTGTTACATCAATTATTGGTGGATTACCACTGTTGGGTAATATCACAAACTAAGGAAATAGAACTTGGTGATAACACTACTAAATTGCCTATCCTCGGTATTGAGTAATTTTTTTTGGTTTTCCAAAATAATTGTTGCTAGTTGACTTTCATATCATGTCCGTTTAATTCACATGAATAAAAAAATCCGAAATCCTTGTAGAGACGTAGCAGTGCTACGTCTCTACATCAGTAGCAGTGCTACGTCTTGACATCATATGTAATAAACCTGTCATGATATCAATCGTCAACTAACAAACAACAATTAACTCTTGACTTAAAGCTGAATTTGGCAAGGACGAAATGAGCGACGATGCAAGGCAGAAGCACCGTAGTGTTGCAGCGCTGTTAGATGTCGCTGGCTACCATAACCCTTATTCCGTTCTAGTTCATACATAGGATATTTTGATGCCAGACGCACCACCAAATCATCACGCCACAGTTTTGCAACAATGCTAGCACTTGCTATGGTAAGCGATCGCTCGTCACCTTTGACTATTGTTTGTTGCGGTATTAACAAGTCTTTCACCAACTGATTGCCATCAATTAAGCAAAGTGCAGGCTGTACCTTCAACTTCAGCACTGCCCGCTTCATCGCTAAAAGTGTCGCGTGCAGAATGTTTATAGAGTCAATTTCGGCTATTGTTGCAAAACCGATTTTCCAGTCAATCGCTAATGCACAAATTTGCTGCGCTAACTGAATTCTTCGAGAACTAGACAGCTTTTTACTATCTTTAATTTTAGCCGCCATGAGAATGGGTATTGCGCTTTCTGGTAAGATAACTGCTGCCGCAACTACAGGACCAAATAGCGCACCCCGTCCCACTTCATCTACTCCTGCAATCAACCCTTGTTGAATGTCCCAATAGCCAGATAATTCCAGCCAAATCGATTCTCCTTGAGAAGCGATCGCTTGCTTTTTCTGTACCATTACGAAACTTAACTTTTAGCCCTCGTTAGACGCATCGAGATCCATAGAACCGCGACGACGACGACGACGTTTGTCAACAGGAGCGTTGTTAGCTTCAGTTTCGTCGGCATTCGCGGCAAAACCCGATGGCTCACTTACATTCTCAGTAAACAACTCCAGTTGTGGTTCTGGTTCTGGTTCTACTTTTGGCTCTACTTTTGGCTCTACCTTCTTAATTGGAGTTAGTCCAATACTTACTCTTTCCGGAATACTTACTCTTTCCGGAGCAGTTGATTCGGAAATATTTACTCCTTCGGGAGTGCTTACTTCTGAGGTAAATTCAGTCGATGTAGCCGGAGTTTGTCCTGGTGGAGTGACGTTAATAATTACAGACTTGGGATTTTTAACTTCCCGATTCAAGCGCACCAAAGGAGAAATTCCCATCAAAGCGAAAACATCCTGTTCTTCAGATGTCATTTCTACAGAAACAATCTCTGGAGGTTCTACCACTGGTTTGATTGGTTCACCTTTAGTGATTTTTATCCGCTCTGTTCTATCAGTCCAAGGAGCTTTGCTAATGCTGGGTAAGGATATTATTTCTGGAGTTCCTGGTGATTCCGGTTCGTCATCAATTTCTAAGTCTGGATCGTTGACAAAAGACAGGGGATTAGGAATAACCCGTGGCTCTTCTTTGCCATTTCCTCCATTTATACTAATTCGACGACGCCTGCGAACACCACCACCCCGCTTGTTATCTCCTATTTCTTGATAACTGGGATGATTTAGATTCATCGGATTCAACTCCGAGTCAACATCTAATTCTTCATTAAATCCCTCGTAGCTTTCCCGTCGTTCTGTTATGCTGGTCGTTGCTAAACGCGGTTCTCTATGGGGTGAAGATACAAAACGCTCTGGTAATTCTGCTGGTGTTGGCAATCTGTTTTCAGTTTCTCCTGGCAGATTTACTATATGCCCTAAACCGCCACAGGTAGGACAAGTTTGACCAAACAATTCGTAGATGTTTTGTCCTTGACGTTTGCGGGTAAGTTCTACTAAGCCTAGTTCGGTTAGTTGAGCAATTTGAGGACGAGCTTTGTCTGCTTTGAGAGATTTATTAAAATGTTCTAGGACTTGCAATTGATCGCGTCGCGATTCCATATCAATAAAATCGACGACTATCACCCCAGCAACATTCCGCAGACGTAGCTGGCGGGCAATTTCGGTTGCGGCTTCGCAGTTCGTCCACAAAACGGTTTCTCTGGCTGTTGCCGATCGCGTAAATGAACCTGAGTTGACATCTATTACCGTTAATGCTTCTGTTGGCTCGATGATGATGTAACCTCCAGAAGGTAGGTCTACTCTTGGTTTTAGAGCCTCGCGAATTGCCGGATTAATGCGAAAGTATTCTAATATCCCAGAGCGATCGCGATGATGGTCAATCAACAATCCTTGTGGTGTCTGCCCACCACTCCAGTTTTGCAAATACTGCTTTACTCGCTTCAAACCAGTACTCGAATCTACCACAATTCGATTCACATCCCCGCCATACATATCTCGCAGCACCCGCTGAATAAAATCATCGTCTCGATTCAGCAGTGCTGGTGCGCGGGTAGATTGAGCTTCCTGTTGAATTGCTTCCCACTGCTTTTGCAGCACTTCTAAATCTTCGATAACCGCTTCTTCTGGCTTACCTTCGGCTTCGGTGCGAACTAACAAACCCATTCCTGCGGGTTTAATTAAAATCGCCAATGCCCGCAAGCGATTCCGCTCGCTTTCACTCTTAATCCGACGGGATAAATTTACGCCTCGTCCATAAGGCATCAGCACTACATACCGTCCCGGCAATGTGATGTTACCTGTGAGCCTTGGTCCTTTAGTTCCTGTAGGCTCTTTCATCACTTGCACTAACACTTTTTGCTGCGGTGTCAGTAGTTCTGTAATTGCCGCTGCGGTACGCTTCAGCTTCAATGGTCCCAAATCAGTTACATGAATAAAGCCGTTACGCTCTGGGTCTCCTATGTTGACAAAAGCCGCATCTATCCCAGGTAATACATTTTCTACTACACCTAGATAAATATCACCTATTTGGTGATGACCTGTGGCAACTACAAGTTCTTGTATTTGATCTTCGGAAAATACCGCAGCAATCTGATGCTGTTCCGCGATTATAATTTGTTTTGGCATTCAATTTCCTCAAATATTGGCAGCACAAATAGCTCTGGAGTCGGGTTATACCTCTGTCCTCTGCCAGCCCAAAAATGTGCTGCTGATAATAAATATTGTGAATTTCGGCTCAAAGTTAAAGAGCGATTGACTAAGGAGTTGCGTTTACACGCCTGATTATTCCAGAACGGCAGCATATTGTTGTAAGCAATTTAATCAACCGTCCGTGGTTGATTTTTGATGCGTTGCCATTACCACCTGGGGATTAGGCATTCAGCAATTGTTTGAAAAAGCATAGAGTCAGAGTTGCTGACAGAGGCTGTTAGGGGCTTGCTGATTCCAGCGCGAATAGCTATAAAAGAGTGTCTTCTTTAATCTGCCTCAGCAAGTCTGGGATAAAATCCTAGAAGTTGCACTTCTTTTATCTTTGCTTTCGCCCCCGAATTATCAGGGTAGTGAACCAAATCGCTCAATGCAGCGCCAGAAATTCTCTTCATCTAATTCTAACGCAACCTTGCTAAAAATCAATTCCCACGATCTACTATCTGAGGACAACTACTAGCAAGTTGCCCCCATCGGGATTATACTCCCAAAATTAGTTGATTTCGGTGGATGTGCAGCAATTGAAATTCTACTCTTGCTACTTGTTCTAGCATAAACAGGATTTGTTCAGGACGCAATAGCGTACCATCATTCCGACAACTACCTATGTAGCGTAGGAGACCAGTAGATTCTGTGGGTTGCGTTTTAGTTTCTAATAATTCTATATCGAATAGGCGATCGCGCAGATTTATTACATTAGTCTTGCCTGATTTAGTTTTTTGCTCGGACCAAATCTCATCTGTTGTTTTGATTATATCAATCCACTCTTGCCATTTTGCCGATGGCATCTCTTCAAATGTAACCACGGTAATCAAATACTCCGCAGCCTCCAAAAGTTGGGTAGCAGCACTCTTCTTTAAATCCACTTCTTCCACATTATATATGGGGATGTCTGTGGGCAAAGCATCAGCTAACTGTTGGCGGAAAGTTTCTGCTTCAACTACTTGATTTAACTCAAAATCGACAATTTCACCACTGCTGCTAGCTCCCAATGCTAAGGCATTTGCTAAAGAAATGCGTGGCATCGGATGAAAACCACCAGTAAAAGAAATTGGCAATCCCGCACGTCGCAAGGCTCTATCAAACAAACGAAGTAAATCCAAGTGACTTACTAAAGCCATATCACCCTGCTTGCCAAACCGAACGCGCAGCCGTTGTGCCTTAGTTGTGTTGGGAACAAACTCGCCAGCAAATTCCGGGATTGGCTGTGGGGGTATTACTATATTATGTCCGAAATCGGTGCCGCAAACGCCACAATGAGAACAACCATCAAAAGAACAATCAGGAACAATTGCAGCATCTATTGCGCGTTGCAAATCTTCCTTCAGCCACTTTTTGTCAATTCCCGTGTCGATGTGGTCCCAAGGGAGGGGCATGTCGAGGGAGGGGGGAGTAGAGACGCGATTAATCGCGTCTGTACAAGAGTGTCCGAGGGGGGGAGTGCCCGAGTGGGAAGCAAATTCTTCCTTGTCTTCCAAGGAGTCCCCAAACAAATTCCATTCGCCGTTTTCGATTTGGCGATATTTCCACATTTTACCGGCATCAGCGATCGCAACTTCCCAAGCTTGAAAGGCTTGCTCTACATTGTCATACCAGGAATCCATTCCTGCACCTAATTCCCAAGCGCGACGGACTACTTTAGATAAAGTGCGATCGCCTCGTCCAATAAAGTCCTCCATTGCCGAAATTCGCACATCGGTGAAGTTCACCTTTACAGCTTTGATTCGGCGAAATTCTTGCCGTAATAAATTTTGCTTGCGCTTAAATTCGGCGGTAGAAACTGAATGCCATTGAAATGGCGTATGCGGCTTAGGGGTAAAGTTAGAAATTGTCAAGTTAAAATTTAGAGTTTTCCTTCCCTTTGCCCAACATTCTCGCTTTAGCCAGCTTACTGTTTCGGCTATGCCTATAACATCGGCATCGGTTTCACCCGGTAAGCCAATCATAAAGTATAGCTTGATTTTATCCCAACCTTGCTCACTCGCTGTTTTCACACCGCGCAGCAACTCTTCGTTAGTCAAACCTTTATTCACAATGTCCCGCATTCGCTGGGTTCCCGCTTCTGGGGCAAAGGTTAAACCACCTTTACGCGTTCCGCCGAGGATATTGGCGATATTTTCATCAAATCTATCTACCCGTTGGCTTGGTAGAGTCAAAGAAATATTCTCATCTTTTAAGCGATTTTTGATTTCCATCCCCACTGCTGGCAGGGACAAATAATCCGAACAACTCAAGGATAAAAGAGAAAACTCATTATAGCCAGTTTCCCGCATTCCTTTGGTTATTGCTTCTACCACTTTGTCTGGTTCTACATCCCGTGCCGGTCGTGTAAGCATTCCTGGTTGACAAAAGCGACAACCGCGAGTACAGCCGCGCCGAATTTCAATTCTCAGGCGATCGTGTACCGTTTCCATATAAGGAACCAGCCCGGTAGAATATGCGGGTATGGGAGTTGCTACCCGTCGCAAAATTCGTTTTGGCACATCTAGGCGTAAAGGATGAACTGAGCCATCTTCTGCCATGTCGTAAAATTGGGGAACATATACACCTGGTATCTGTGCCAAGTCTAGCAATAACTCTTCTCGGCTTAAGCTAGATGCTTTACCTTCTGCCAATACCAAGTTAATTTCTGGTAATAGTTCCTCGCCATCGCCCAAGGCAATAAAATCGAAGAAATCGGCGTAAGGTTCCGGATTCGATGTTGCCGTTTGTCCCCCAGCGAAAATTAAAGGATAATTTCCCTTTAACCGTTCAAGCCATGTAAAGGGAATTCCAGCCAAATCCAACATTTCTAGGATATTGGTTGCACCCAGTTCATAGCTGAGGCTAAAACCGAGAATGTCGAAATCAGTTAGCGATCGCTTTGATTCTACTGCAAACAGCGGTGTATGCGTTGCTCGTAGTTTGACGGCAAGGTCTGGTGCTGGGAGGTAAGCGCGATCGCACAACGAGCGCGGCTGGGCATTCAAAATATTATAGAGGATGATATGCCCTAAATTTGATGCACCGACTTCATACACTTCCGGATAAGTTAATACCCAACGTGTTGTCGCCGTATCCCAAGGTTTATGTACTGCACCCAGTTCGTTACCGAGATAACGAGCTGGCTTTAAAATATCCGATGTAATTAATTTTTCAACTGGAACAGCCACTGTGCTATCTTCTAGCTACTTGAATTCTTATGCTTTCACATCCAACCTTAGCATTGATTAGCTTTCTCAACATCGGTTGTTTCAAATTAAAACTGTTTTATTCAATAGACATCTACCGCTTTTTTCTGATGCGTTCCCTGAAAGCCTTATAGAGAAAGCCACATCGCTCAAACCGTCCACGCGAGTGGCTCCCTTACATTTAACGTCTTTACATTGATTTTCGCTTTCTACGTCGTCTAACGGGTAGATGTGGAGTGGGATTTTTTGCCACAAAAAGTTATGTTGTCTAGCCTCAGTTTCGGCATTACCCCTCTTTATTTAACTTGATCGCGTCCTCGTCCCTCACTGATTCAGAGTAAAAGTCAGTGTGGGTATTTGACATCAGACTCCTGGCAGCTGTGACGTACCTTCAATTATTTCAAAAACTTCATCAAGTTGCGTTAATTCAAATATAATTTTTATTGCCGGTGATACAGAGCAAAGGCTAAAACGCCGTCCTAAACTTTGAGCTAGCTTCAACGCCGAAACTAAAGCCATTAAACCGGCGCTGTCTAATGATTCTACTGCGGCAAAATCTACAACCAAGATAGAAATATCATTTTGCGTCAAGGCTGTCGTCAAGTTTCGTTCAAATTCTAAGGCGTTTGCGGCATTTAAACCGCTTTGGGGACGAATAACAGCAATTTTTGGAGATTCAACTAGGGCTTGCATTGTTAGATCCTATTAAAATTATTCAACTGTAAAGATAGATGTATTTGACCATAATCTTTTTTGTCTTACATCGACCATTTGTATTACGTCTCTTTGCTGAATCTTTATTACCAGAGCCTATATGTTTAAAGATTGTCCTAACTGTCTAAAAAAAGGTATTGAAATATACAAATTTTTTACCCTACTTAAAAAACAATCAACATAGACAGTCTTAGGGTAGATGACTCATCTGTCGTTATGTCTATATACCTTTGTCAACCAATGAGTCAAACTGATTAAAGCAAGATTCCATTATCTGTGTATGTCTGTTTTTCATTGGCAGATGCCTGATTGAATGGCAGACCACCTACCTGATATACTTGTGATCTAGATCACAAGTATATCCTGATTTGGATCACTTTTGATACCAGGCAATACCTTGGATAATTGGTAACAATTGTAATTGGTTTATTGTATATGAGAACTCAATACGCTATTCGTCAATTAGTAGAAAGAGCGCTTTTTATTAAAAAATTAACTCCAGAAATTGAAAACGAAATCAATTCAGAACTGACTCAAATGGGTTATATTTCTGATGTTGATTATGAAGCTTTAGAACTCTTAATGTCAGAGATGGATGCAGGTAGAATCAAGTTGGTTCCTAGCCTTTAATCCTAATTTTGAATTTTTGAATACATTAAGTTAATTTGCATTTTGTAACTCAATTATCTTTCTTTATAGATACTTTTGTAGTAAAGGCAGTGCAAGAATAGTGGCAATACCACTGCTGAGATTTTTCTACTAAGTATACAAGATGGTTTTTTGACATAACTTAAAGTGTGAAAATAGTGCTTCGATATTTTCATGATTTCAGTAGTTAATTGCCATGCATAATATTCGCCCGCGCCGAGAATTATGCAACGCGAGAAAAAATTCCTTTAATCTTTATTTTCTGGCTTTTCTTTGTGCGCTTGCCAAAAAAAGTGCAAAAATTGATTGAGTTGCTCTTTAGCATCTGAATCAAGCTCGTGTTTTGGTTCTTTGGCGAAAATTTCACTTAACAGCGTAATAACTTCTGTGTCTAAGGCGGGTTGAAATAAATTTATTGACCAAAGCAAGTCAGAAGCATCTCGCAGGTCAGTTATTATCGGTGGTTCTTCAATGAAAGCAACTAACAGCAAAGGACGCACCCAGCACAACTGACGCTCAACGACAACTTGAATCACTTCTGCATACAAGCGTTTTGTGTCATGCTCTAAAGACACAATTTGTCCTGACTGAAATTGGTTAATGTCCATAATTTAAGTTACAAGGGTAGCAGCAACGATTTTATTGCTGCTTTCTTCATTGTGAACTACCTACACTGACGCTTCGCGTACAGTGTAAGCTTCTGTAATCACGGGGGAGTGCCGCAACTTGGACTTTCGCCCTAGTTTTGGTCTTACCTCCCCTCCTACAGCAGAGACGGCTGAACCTTCCGCCTTTAGCATTCTGATACCTTCTGCTCTAATAATTATCGCTGCGTTTCCATCCCTATCATGATGAGTGCCACAGTGGGGGCAAGTCCACTCACGGACATCCAGTGGCATCTCCCTGACTTGATAGAAACAATTAGAACAAAGCACTGCCGTCTTCAGTGGGGGACTTACGGCGAATTAGTTAAGAGGATGTTTGAAAAGTGGTGGCTGATGTATCAAAAACTTTAGATCCTCCTAAATCCTCCTTAAAAAGGAGGACTTTGAGAAGGTTGTTCCCCCCTTAAAAAGGGGGGTTAGGGGGGATCTCGATACAACCGTAGACTTTTCAAACATCCTCTAAGAGCTTGAAAGTGTGCTATACTAGTAAGACGCTGCAAAAGTAGTGAATTATCAAAGCAGGCAAAGACTTGATGCAATTATCAAATCTAAGCAGCAAAAGTTTTTCATGACCATTTATTTGCTTTTGTATAAGATAGAATAGGTAAATAACTGTAAAGCGATCGCGCTTACACAGAATCTGTAGTAGATAAAGAGCAAATAGCCGTGTCAGTCGAAACCATTGAGAAGCGTTCAACATCCCGTAAACTTGCGCCTCAGTATCGTGTTTTGCTCCATAACGATGACTTCAACCCGATGGAGCATGTGGTGAAGGTGCTAATAACCACAGTGCCTAACCTTACTCAACCCCAGGCTGTTAGCATCATGATGGAAGCTCATACGAATGGGCTAGCTTTAGTTATTACTTGCGCTCAGGAACACGCTGAGTTTTATTGTGAAACCTTGAAAAATCACGGTTTAACCAGCACAATTGAACCTGACGAATAACAATCAACAGGCAAAACGTTTTTGAAAATTAATTTTCTTCGTCTGTCTCAATACCCTGCCCCTGTTCGGCTGGGTATATTTATATTGGCATTGTTGTTGCTGTGGTTGCCAATAGCAGCACCAATTCGCTTATTAGTGCGTGATGACAACTTAGTTACTATTTTGACAATGCCACTGCTGTATGTAGAGTTTATTTTGTTACTGCGGCTTTGGGGCAAAAAAGTTTACAAGCAAACTCAGATACTGAGACATTATGGTTTAGAAAGAACACCGCAAAATGCAATGGATTTGCTGCATGGTTTGACGATTGGACTAATTAATATTTTGATTTTATTTGGGGTAGAAGGATTGCTGGGTTGGCTGGTATGGCAAAAACCGAGTATTTTTTTACTGAGAGTTATTTTAGAAGGGTTGATTGTTGCCTTGGCTTATGGATTTGCCGAGGAATTATTATTTCGAGGATGGCTGTTTGATGAGTTGCAGCGCGATTACAATCTCAATGTGGTAGTTTGGGCAACTGCGATTATTTTTGCTGTCAGTCACTTTATTAAACCGTTGCCAGAAATTATTCGCACATCGCCGCAATTTTTTGGCTTATTGCTGCTGGGTTTATTTTTAGTGTGTGCAAAACGCTGGCGTAGAGGGCGTTTGGGCTTATCGATCGGACTACACGCTGGTTTACTTTGGGGTTATTACATTATAAATGTTGGGCAATTAACTAAATATTCTGGTGCAGTTCCTGATTGGGTTACTGGTGTGAATCAAAATCCCTTAGCTGGGTTAATGGGATTGGTGTTGTTGAGTGTGTTGGCTTTGTGGATGGGGAGGAAATCGAGAGCGATCGCTCTGGTGAGATAATCGTTGCCCCAAACCCTTGTAGAGACGTAGCAATGCTACGTCTTTTATAAGCCTATGTCTAATAAACACATATCCTTCTATACCTAAAGAGATATTCTGATTTGCATTAAATCTTATGTGCAGCCAAAGACTTTCAGCAAACAACCAACATGCCTATCACAAAGGCTTTTTACCACTTTTAATCTTCACTGATTGCCTAAGCAACTTACTCCCTTAAGCATAGCTCAAACAAGCAAGCTGGATACAATGCAAACTTACAATTCCTCCCATCGCATGAGGCGTTAAATTCGGGAATGGGTAAGAATGACAGTGTAGAAGTTAAGTAAGCGGCTGCAAGTGCCAAATACTTATTAAATAGCTTCTAAAAATTTGGGAGGAATTAACTATGAGAATTAAATCTTTAGCTGCGATCGCTTTTTTAAGCGCTATATCTCTAGGTGCTTCCGTTCCCGCTAAAGCTGCAAATCCTGCTGATGTGCAGCGTTTGCTACAAACTGGAGAATGTCTCAAGTGTGATTTAAGCGGTGCAAACCTGAAAGGTGCTCACTTGATTGGTGCAGATTTGCGGAATGCTAATTTGAAGGGTGCTAATTTAGAAAACGCTAATTTAGAAGGTGCTGATTTAACCGGCGCGAATTTACAATCTGCTAATTTGAAAGAAGCATTCGTCAATAGCACGACTTTAAATAATGCTAATCTGACAAATGCTAACTTAAGCAATGCTACCTTATATAGTGCCGAATTAGAAGGCGCTACTTTAATTGGTGCTAATTTAAATGGGGCTGATGTGTTTAATAGTAATATCGGCGTAGGTGGCGGTGAATAATGTTAATTTGGGTGATTTGTAGAGACGCGAAATTTCGCGTCTCTACGACTCCTAGCTGTTACTCACCAGTGATCGACAGTTCATCAATCCAAATTCTTGGACAAACACCTCCGGGTGTTAATTCTGGTTCTTTCTCAACATAAATAATTGATTTGAGAACTTCCAGGAAATCGCCGGCAACTGTTGCTGATTCGATACTAGTTTTTAAACCCTTATTAATTAACCAACCATCAAACGGTAGTGAAAAAGAGCCTTGTAAGGATTTCACTCCCGCGTGTAAAGCTTGTAAATCATCAATTAGAATCACATTTTCCGCCGTTTCTAAGCTGTATTCTTGCTCAGAATTGGCGGCTGCAAATACATGGTAAAAGTTAGGACTGACGCTAACTTTTGCACCAATACTTGCATTACCTGTAAGATTGGCGTTCATTCTTTTCGCAGTACCGGCACTGTGGAGAAAACCTGTTAAAACGCCGTTTTCAATTAACGAAACTCGACGTGTAGGAGTTCCTTCCCCATCAAAAGCTTCCGCACCAATGTTAGCTGAATGCAGCGCATCATCACATACAGAAAGCAGCGGAGAAGCTATTTGATTTCCGAGAGAATCTGGGGTAGATAGACTTTGGTTATCGAGGATACTTTGGGCATTGAATAAGTTAGAAAAAGCGCCTAGCAAACTCAAGAAAGCTTCTGCTGAGAAAACTACTCGATATTTACCAGTTGTGACTTTTTCATAGTTCAAATGGCTAATTGTTTTATCTGCGGTTTCTTTGATGCAACCATTGATGTCTAGGTTATCTAAACTATGGTTGATTCTAAAAGCTCCAGCACTACGCGGTTTTTTACCTTCTTCTTCGGTTTTGCTGTAAAGATATATCGATGATAAAGAGTGCGATTCGGTTCTAATTGCACCATTGCTGTTGAGATAGAACCTGTCAATATCTCTTTGGGCTAAACCGTTATAGGGTACTCCTTTAATAGCCGGATGAACTGCTAAAAGTTCTTTTTCGGCGACAATCAGGCTTTCTATTAGTTGGGAAACTGGTGCTTGAGTAGCTTTTTCACTCTTATTATTATCGATCTTAACAGTCGCTTCTGGACTAAAATCGGGTACGTTTTCTTTAACACCGAAGAAGCTAGCTTCGTAAGCAGTTTTTAAAGCTAATTCTAGTCCTTTTGGATCTACATCTGTGGTGCTGGTGACACCCATTGTATTATTTTCGTTCCAAACTCGAACGGTAACACCAGAGCGATTTGAAGCTTTGACTTGTTTTGGCTCACCTTGATCTACTTGTACGCTGGTTTCATCTACAGTGGAACCGTAAATGTCAAATTTATTAATGCCAAGTTTGTTGGCTGTTTCTTTGGCAGATGTTGCAATTTCGTTGATATTCGGCATGTCGATTTTAGATTCCAAATGCTTCGGAAATTTTGAATATGTAGTGAGCGCTTTAGGGCTTAAGAAAGCACTGAAGTGCTTACTACGAATTAAGGAGGTTAGCGTCCGCCTACGGTGATAGAATCTACTTTGATGTGGGGTTGTCCAACTGTGGTGTAGATGCTGCCACTGACGGAGCCACAAAAACCTGCGGCTAATGATAAATCTTGGGAACACATGGAAATTTTATTCATAATTTCCTTGGCTTCACCGATGAGGATGGCTCCTTTTAATGGCTTGGTAATTTTGCCATTTTCTATTAGATAAGCTTCGTCTACACCAAAGTTAAATTGTCCGGTGGCACCAACGCTACCACCACCCATTTTTTTACAGTAAATGCCTTTGTCAATTGAGGCAAATAAATCTTCTGTGTTGTGTTCACCAGTTGCGATATAAGTATTTCGCATCCGGCTTGCAGCTGCATAGGTGTAATTTTGACGGCGCCCGCTGCCGGTTCTGGGATGTCCGGTTCGCACTGAGCCGGTTCTATCTGCTAAGAAGTTCTTTAAAACGCCTTTTTCAATTAATAACGTTCTTTGTGCGGGCATTCCTTCGTCGTCCATGTCAATTGTGCCGAAGGCGTTTTCTGAACGTCCTTCATCCCATGCTGTCAAACTTTCGTGGGCAATTTTTTCGCCTTTTTTGTCAGCAAAGGGTGTGGTCTTGCGTTCAATTTGCGTGGTTTCTAGGAGGTGTCCGCAAGCTTCGTGGAAAATTACCCCGCCAAAGTGATTCGCCATGATGATGGGGTATGTGCCGGATTCTACGTAGTCGGCGTAGAGCATTTTCCCGGCTGATTCAGCGAGTTGCTCGGCGGATTGTTGATAATCCCAGGTTCTCAAAAAGTTAGCATCGCTGGTGTTACCTGCGCGTTCAGCGATGGAGGTGCGATTTGCACCATCAGCACACAAAATGTTAAATCCGACAGATTGAGTGAGGCGAATGTCACGGGCAAATGTGCCATCACTAGCGGCAACTAAGACTTCTTGCCAATCGCGGAAGTAGCTGGCGCGGCGAGATTGGACGTGGTTGGCTTTTGTCTGCAAATAAGCGGTACCATCAAGGAGGACTTCTCCCATTTCGCGGATGGAACTACATAAAGGTAGCCATTTTTCTTTGCCTCTTTTGGTTGCGTAGTCTCTGAGGAGTTCGAGGTTGATTTCTGGGATGAAAGCGTTGGATGCTGGTAGTTGCAATCCTAAGATTGAAAGACCTTTTTCTAATGCGGCTTTCAAACCGGGAAATGATAGGTTGTTGGTGCTTACGTAGCAGTCGGCTTTGCCACGAAATACTCTCACTCCTGCACCTGTAGCCAGACTGGGTGAAATGCTGGTGATAGAATCGTCTTCTGCAAGGCAACTAATATAGTTGCGACGTTCTAAGAATAATTCGATGAAGTCGGCGCCGGCTGCGCGTCCAAGTCCCAGGAGGATTGCCAGGGGAGCTTCCCAGGTTTCATCGAATCGCTCGCTTGTGGAGGTGTATTGTAAGGTGGGGAGTTGATTGGACTGAAGTAGGGTGTTTGTTAGCATGGGTTGCCTTAAAATGCTGGCATTATCGGAGTTTTAACTGAAGTATCCTGGTGTGTGTACTGCTATGTAAAAACTAGACAAAGCTAGACATTTACTTCTTACTTCAATGGGAGCATGGGAGCGGTTATCCCTCAGTAAGCTTTCACGCTTTAGCCAAACGTGATGCGCCAGGTGCTACAACCGGGGGAACCCCGGCAACGCACTGGCTCAAATTAATTGCTGCGTTCAAATCCCTGTCCATCGAATGTCCACAACTACTACAGTTGTAAGTCCTTTCTTTTAGTAGCATATCTTGGATATGCCCACAATTGGAACAGGTCTTGCTTGATGGGAACCAACGGTCAGCAATGATTATTTCGCAACCAAACTTAAGTGCTTTGTATTCCAACTCTAACAAATTTAATAAAATGTCCGTGTGAGGTTAGTACTACCCACTGCCTGACGACTAAAGTCGCGGCTATACGAACGAAGTCCGCCTTCGCGGACTAATTCGTCCAATGAAAATGTGTTTAGTTCGTAGTCAGCGCTTAAGCGCTTAATTTAAGCACTAAAGTGCTTACTACGTTAGAAAATCACTAGGATTGATAAGGGTATCTATTTAAAATTTTAAAGAAAAAATCCGAAGTTAATATGAATTCGACTTTACCTTTGCCCGATCCTCATCAAAGTGATTCTTCTAGTTGGGAGGAAGAACTTGATAAAGCTATTTTCAGTTTTGAGGATATTCAGGCGGAACTCAATTATAAGCAGGCACAAACGGCATTGCGAAGTTTGGTAAATAAACTTGACTTGACGGCACAAGAAAAACGCGGTTTAGAAGCGGAAATCGGCGATTTAGAAGTGATGTTGGGCAAGTTAGACCGAATGGTGGTGCAAATTGCGGCTTTTGGAATGGTGGGACGCGGTAAGTCTTCGTTACTGAATGCTTTGGTTGGACAATCGGTGTTTGAAACGGGTCCTTTGCATGGCGTGACTCGTGCTGCACAGCGAGTTAATTGGAGTATTAGTGAGGAAGCGATCGCATCTTCATCTCGCACTCTACGTGTTACTTTACCAGCAATCGGTCAATCTCAGGTGGAATTGATTGATACTCCCGGTTTAGATGAAGTAGATGGGGAAACTCGCACCGCTTTAGCTGAACATGTCGCAAAACAAGCTGATTTAATTCTGTTTGTTATTTCTGGAGACATGACGAAATTAGAACATGAGGCTCTTTCTCTGTTGCGGGAAGCTGGTAAACCGATAATTTTGGTGTTTAACAAGGTAGATCAGTATCCTGAAGCCGATCGCATGGCAGTTTACCACAAAGTCCGGGATGAAAGGGTGCGGGAATTACTTTCACCGCTAGAAATTGTTATGTCCGCAGCATCACCTTTGGTAAAAACGGCGGTTCAACGTGCTGATGGTACTAGGGGGATACAATTGCGTGCGGGTAATGCCCAAGTTGAAGAATTAAAGCTGAAAATATTAGAGATTTTACACCGCGAGGGCAAAGCTTTGGTGGCTTTGAACACGATGATTTACGCGGATAATGTGAATGAGCAGTTGGTGCAACGGAAATTGATGATTCGCGATCGCGCTGCGAATGAGTTGATTTGGAAAGCGGTCATAACTAAAGCGGTTGCGATCGCTCTCAATCCGATTACAGTGGTGGATATACTTAGCGGTGTAGTTATTGATATTGCTTTAATTCTCGGTTTATCTAAACTCTACGGCATCGCCATGACGGAAACCGGAGCCGTACAATTATTACAGAAAATCGCCTTGGGGATGGGCGGTATTGGTGCTAGCGAACTGTTAGCAACTCTCGGTTTAAGCGGGTTAAAAACTTTACTTGGTATCTCTGCACCCGTTACAGGTGGCGCTTCTTTCGCTCCCTATGTATCAGTTGCGATAACCCAAGCGGGGGTAACTGGTGTTGCTTCTTATGGAATTGGACAAGTCACTAAAGCTTATTTAGCAAATGGGGCAACTTGGGGACCCGATGGACCCAAAGCGGTAATTGGGAAGATTTTGGCAAGTTTGGATGAGACTTCGATTCTTAATCGAATTAAGGATGAGTTGCAAGAGAAGATGAAGCAGGGGAAAGGAGAAACAGGAAAGGGACGGAAATAAAATCTTTTTCTTCCTCTTATTCTTTATTTTCTTAACCTTTATCCTTAAGGTAATTGGTGGTAATTTCTTTTGTGTAGAGACTAGCAAGTGCAACGTCTCTACAAAAGTGAGCGAAGAGTGCAAATTATCTCCTCACAATACCATTTGAGTGCGGTGTGTCAAATTTAGATGCCTTTCCCGGTTGCCTATACCTGTTTGCACTTGGACTGCTGTTTTTTTGTCCTCGCGAACAATAAAATTTTGAACAATGCCTAATTCAAGATATTTCGCTTTTATATCTGCTGGAAGATAATGAAAATCTTTGATAGTGCCTCTGCAATTGCTGACTCCACATCTGCATTCTAGCGTCCACACATTGTCACTCATGGTAGTAGAATAATCGAAGTAAATCTGCTCATGCTTGTGAATATCTCGCAGAGCAATTAAAATGTTTCCACTTATAATACCTGCATTAGGATCGCAAGAATGATTGATCAGGACGCCAGGGGGTTCTAAATCCATGTATGTTTGAGTATCTATCTGCATTGGGTTCCCAGAAAGTTCTCCTTTCGCCAAAGCTTCTTCTAGGTTAATAAACTTTCCAGAAAAAATCAGAATCACCTCATCTTTCTTGAAATTTTGGCTGGCAAATATTCCTTGACCAAGATCACACATTTCCACATGAAATCTCGAATTAATAGTATTGAGCATCGACATATGTTCAAGCAAATCGAAAAAGTAGACCTAACGAAATCAGTGCCATTATAATTCCAATCAACTCAAGTTGACTAGGAACTTCATTGAAAAAAACCATGCTGACAATTGTCAGGAACAAGACGGTAGACACGCTATATACAACGCCAATTGTTGCTAGGGTGATATGCTTCATGATAAAAACCCAGCCAAAGGCAGTAGAAGAAATGAAAATAAAGCCAAGAATAAACCATTTTGTTGTCAACGGTTGTTCTTCAGCGCTGGCAATTTTCAGAAAATAATCACCAATAACACTCACTAAAGTTATAGCAATAGCAGCAATAATTGCCAGAAAGTTTTTGTCCATATAAAGTAGACGGTCAAGAAAGCATTATGCTTAAGTTTATAGTTTCCCAGCTCACTACCAGGTCAATCTTTGGTAGTATTCGATTCCTAATTGATAAATGATTATTATGCCAATAAGTAGATTGGCGCTAAAAAACACAACTAAATTAAGCAATTTACATTTCTTAAAAGTTTATTTTCAAAGCTTTTCTGGTGATTTACATAAATTTACGTAGTTCGGTCTAATCGTGTCTACGTACTTATTATACCATTGATCATCCAAAAAATTCATAATTAATACTTACGCACGAGTGACGGAATAACGAACCGCAGAGGACGCAGAGTACACGGAGGAATAAGAGTTTGAGAGGTCTAACAGCGTAAGTCCTAAAAATAACCAATTGGACAAAGCAAGGGCGATCGCTCTCAAAATATGGAACTTTGTGCTTTGAACTCGAAATGTCAAGTTCTTAACTCAAACATCCAAGTTCAAAGCTCCAAAGTTCAACTTTTGAGGTAGAAGTTCCGAGATTTAGGGTTAGAGAATAACTTTCTTACCTAGTCCATAGTCCCCAATCCCCGGTATTTACCCTTTACTTTTAAAAGAGTTTAACCATTGTTGAACTTGATCGCGGGCAATATCGCGACCACCTAAACCGAAAGATAAGGCAGTAGCAACAGCGATCGCACCGAGTAAAAGTCCAAAGGCTAAGTTGACAATATCACTGGCAACACCAATTTGTTGCAATGCCATTGCCGAAACCAAAGCAATAATCGCAATCCGCGCTACCTGTGCCAAAATCCGTGCTTGGGCATTTCCGGAACTGGAAATGATGCTAAAAGCCAGATTTGCTAAGAACAAACCGATGGCAAAGACGATCAATCCCGCCAAAATGCGTCCGAATATGACGACTATGCCACTTACCAAAACTGTCAGCGCGGGAATATTCAAGATATTCACTGCCGCGACTGTGGCAAATAGCATGATACCAACTAGTACAACAATACCAGCAATTTCCGATGGAGTTCGGGCTGGGGTTGTAGGTACTTCTGTGTCTGCTGGGTATGTGGTGCGTCTAACAGGTGTTGGTAAACCTAAAACAGAGAAAATGTTGTTAAAGCCGATGCTTGTAAGGATGTTGGTAACGAGTTCCGCGACAAATCGCCCGACGAAATAAGCAACAATCCAAATGGCGATCGCTGTGAAGATCCCAGGTAAGGCATTCAGAATCTGCTCTAACATTGCGATCGCTGGTAAGGAAATCGCATCAATTCGTAAAGCATTCAACGAAGCGATCGCTACCGGAATCAAAATCAACACATAGACAATGGTGCCGATAATCGACGATAAAGATTGCGCTCCCGCAGTAGACGAAAGTCCAAAGCGTCTCCCCAAATCATCAACTCCAGTTGCCGCTAATAAGTTGGTGACAATCCGTCGCACTATATTAGCTACAAACCAGCCGACTACAGCAATCAATGCTCCCGCTAAAATATTCGGCAAAATTGAGATAATCTGTGTTACCAGCGTTTGTACTGGTTGTAAAGCTTGCTGTAACCCCAAAGTATCTAAAACTGGGATGAGAAACAGCAAAAAGATGAACCAATATAAAGCGTTGCCAATCGTCTCACTCAAAGACAACTGATTTAAAGAAGGAACAGCATCTCGTGTTTCTGGAGGATTTAAACGCTCATCTAGCCGCAAAGTGCTAAGTCCGCGTATGGTTATCAGCTTAACAAGGGTGGCTACTAACCAAGCTATTAGAAGGATTACTCCCGCAGCTACTAACCTGGGTAAGAAGTCACCAATTTGATTGAGAAAAGAATTAAGCGGTTGAGAAGCGACTCTCAACTCTAAAGTATCTAATACGCCAACTATGGTTAACAGCAGGATAGACCAAAAGACCAAGCCGGCGATAAATTTCTCCACTTGGACAGTATCGCTACCAGTCAAGCCAGCAGCAATACGGTTGTCTATCTTCGTGCGATTGAGAATGCCACGTACTACTGCCGCAGCTACTGCCGCAATCAGCCAGCCAACGACTAAAATTACTACTGCCCCCAGCAATCTAGGCAGAAATTGAACTACCTGTTGGACACTTCCTTGCACATAATTGACTGCGTTTGATTGATCTGGTGATAGGCTTGGCGACTGTGCCAAAAAATGCTGCACCTTGATCAACAAACCAAGTTCCATTCCCTGGGTTATTCCTTGCCAAGTTGTGTTCATGGTTTTCCCACTTTTAAGGTAAACTTTTATCTCAAAAACACGTCATATTTTTCTGGCGTGTATTGTATAGCGCAAATATACATGCCAGTTAATTTACCAGTATTTTGCCTATAAATCTACCAGTAAAATCATATATAGAGTTGATATCAAGAGTATTTTTTTTACCTACTTGGTTGACAACTCGTTTGATCAATTACTAGCGTCAAAAGAGTAAAATATCACTGATTTTGGTGTCATTGTATATATTTTTATTTCTAAAGTAAAGTTGCCTTTAGTATTGATTTAGTGTATGATTAATACCGCTAAATTTAGCGTGATTGTAAGTGCAGCAATAGCTTAAAATATGTACGATGTCTCAAGTTTTTGAACAGTCAATTCAAATTAATGCTACAGCGACGGTGGTTGAGAGATGTATTACCGATTTAGCTCTCATGCATCGTTGGCTGAATCCGGTGTTGCGTTGCGAACCTATCGGCGAAACTTGGAGTAGCGATAATGGTAGTAAAAGTAAGTTTATAATTCAAATACCGATAATAAAACCGACATTAAATAGTACAGTTGTGGAAAGACAGCCAGGTTTGGTAGTGTGGGAATTTGACGGTTTTTTCACTGGACGCGATCGCTGGGAATGTCAACCAATCGAAAAAGGAACGCGCTTAATTAATCGCTTTGAATTTGAGATTCCCAACCCGATAATTAGCTGGGGTTTCAAAACCTTTGCTGAACCCTGGACAAAAAAAGACATGCAAGAACAACTACAACGACTCAAACGAGTAGCGCAGGAATTACAGCAAGGCTAAAAGTCGTAGAGACGTTCCGACGGAACGTCTGTACAAAAGTCGTAGAGACGTTCCGACGGAACGTCTGTACAAAAGTCCCCCACTCCCCCACTCCCCCACTCCCTCACTCCCTCACTCCCCCACTCCCTCATCCCCTCCCCATCTCACTCAGCAATCGTCGAATCACCGGCGCATCTTCAGCATCGGGAACTCTGGTTAAATAACTTTGCAAGTCTTGAGTAGCTTGAGCGTAAAGACCGAGTTGATAGTATAGCAAACCGCGATCGCGCATTTCTAAAACTGTATCAGGCAACAAGAGCAAAATTCTCTCAACTGCTGCTACAGCCTTTTCTATATCCTGCTGTTTCAGGTAAATATATTTCAGATTCGTCAGCATCCTCACCAAAAACTGCCGATGATTCACTGCTGCTAAAAATTCCGGTTGTAGTGTGACGCTTTGTTGATATATTTGTGAAAGCCGTTCTTGGCAATCGTCGGCGAAGATAACTTCACCGTTATTAAACGCGTCAACAAAAATTTCCATATCGGGAATATCTGGACGAATCAAAAAATGTAACGGCATTCCTACCCCCACCATCGGAAAATCAACTCTTTTGGCAACTTCTATGTAAACCAGTGCCAAACTAATCGGAATTCCTAAACGGCGATCGATCACATCATTAAAAAAGCTATTGCGAGGATTATAATAGTCTTTTTTATTGCCTGCAAATCCTAAATCATCGTAAAGATACTGATTAATACTTTGAATTACTCGCAAAGGATAACGTCCCATTGGCAAGCGTTTTTTAGCTTCTGCTGCCATTCTCTCAAGGGCGTTGAGGTAATATTCAACATCCATCTCGGGATATTCTTCTTGTGCTATGTATAACGCTGCCTTTGCCAAATCGATATTCTCGTCAGGTTGTTGAATCTCTTGGTAAAAATGTTGTCGCGCTGACGAGAAATTCATATATCTTCTGTTGTGTCGATGTGTTGCTTACCTTATATTAAAGACAATGAGAAGATTTGGACATCTACCCACACAGCTTTGATCAAAAATAACTAGCCAATGTATTCAATTTTACTTAGATAGATTTATAAATAATAAATTAATCAGCTTTTGCGAAATGTGATTGGCATAGTGTGTATTAGATATTCAGAGTGAAATGGTATAGAACTGCTGCTAAAGAGCGATCGCGCTTTGGCGGCAGCTTTTTTATATAACCATATAGGCACACAAGCCAATATCAGGCACGATGAGCGAACGAGCCAAGATTTTTTTTTACCAAGTGCTAGCCTTTTTTGATCAAAGCCCGCTGCCTAGTTGACGACATCAGTCTTAAGAATCAATTTATGGCGAAGATGGAGGTCGTTCAGTGATAACCTGGAAGATGAAAGAGCGTTAATCTTAAGTCGCCGACGACCCCATCACCAAATATAGCTTCATTTATTAGGACCCAGCATGGTCATCGCAGAAAAAACAAACATAGGCTACATTACCCAAATCATTGGTCCAGTTGTAGACGTTAAATTCCCCACCGGGAAAATGCCGCAAATCTACAATGCTTTAATCGTCAAAGGCACGAACGAAGCCGGACAGGAAATTTCCCTGACCTGCGAAGTGCAGCAGCTGCTGGGCGATAACCAGGTGAGAGCCGTTTCCATGAGTACCACTGATGGCTTAGTCCGTGGTATGGAAGCCGCTGATACTGGCGCTCCCATCAGTGTGCCAGTTGGTAAAGCCACCTTAGGACGGATTTTCAACGTTCTTGGGGAACCTGTAGACAACAGGGGACCTGTAAATGCTGAACAAACGTTACCCATCCACCGTGATGCTCCCAAATTCACAGAACTGGAAACCAAGCCTTCCGTGTTCGAGACTGGGATTAAAGTTGTTGACTTGCTAACACCCTATCGACGTGGCGGTAAAATTGGTCTGTTCGGTGGTGCAGGTGTCGGTAAGACCGTGATCATGATGGAATTGATCAACAACATCGCCACCCAGCACGGTGGTGTGTCCGTATTCGCTGGTGTAGGTGAACGGACTCGTGAAGGTAATGACCTTTACAACGAAATGATGGAATCTGGGGTGATCAATAAAGACAACCTCAACGAGTCTAAAATTGCTCTAGTTTACGGTCAGATGAACGAGCCACCCGGAGCGAGAATGCGGGTTGGTTTGTCTGGTTTGACAATGGCAGAGTACTTCCGGGATGTGAACAAGCAGGACGTGTTGCTGTTTGTTGACAACATCTTCCGGTTCGTACAAGCAGGTTCTGAAGTATCGGCGCTACTCGGTCGGATGCCGTCTGCTGTAGGATACCAGCCTACACTGGGAACCGACGTCGGCGCACTGCAAGAGCGGATCACCTCTACCAACGAAGGATCTATTACTTCCATTCAAGCGGTGTACGTACCTGCGGATGACTTGACTGACCCCGCACCTGCAACCACCTTTGCTCACTTGGATGGTACAACAGTGCTGTCTCGCGGTTTGGCATCCAAAGGAATTTATCCGGCTGTAGATCCGTTAAATTCGACTTCCACCATGTTGCAGCCCAACATTGTGGGTGACGAACACTACAGCACCGCTCGTGCTGTACAAGCAACTTTGCAACGTTACAAAGAACTGCAAGACATCATCGCCATTCTTGGTTTGGATGAATTGTCAGAAGACGATCGCCTGATCGTCTCTCGTGCGCGCAAAGTTGAGCGTTTTCTATCTCAGCCCTTCTTTGTAGCAGAAGTATTCACCGGTTCTCCTGGTAAATACGTAAAATTGGAAGACACCATCAAAGGCTTCCAGATGATTCTCGAAGGCAAATTGGACGAGCTGCCAGAACAAGCCTTCTACTTGGTAGGCGACATTAACGAAGCGATCGCCAAAGGCGAAAAGCTTAAAGGTTAATAATAAGTCATTAGTCAATGGTCATTAGTCATTTGTAAAAGACTGTTGACTATTGACTATTGACTGTTGACTGTTGACTATTGACTATTGACAACTTATGACCCTAACTGTTCGTGTAATTGCTCCAGATAAAACAGTGTGGGATGCCGCAGCTGAAGAAGTAGTATTGCCGAGTACTACTGGTCAAGTAGGTATTCTCACAGGACATGCGCCACTCCTGACCGCTTTGGATACAGGTGTGATGCGAGTACGTACAAGTAAAAATCAGAATTGGACAGCGATCGCTCTGATGGGTGGTTTTGCTGAAGTCGAAGATAACGAAATCACAATTCTGGTTAACGGTGCGGAAAAAGGCGACTCAATTAACCTTGAACAAGCCCGTGCTGCTTTTAATGAAGCAGAAACCCGCGTGAATCAAGTGCAAGCAGAAGATCGGCAAGCACAAATTCAAGCAACAAAAGCTTACAAACGCGCCCGCGCACGCTTTCAAGCTGCCGGCGGTATGCTATAAACATGGGAGCCATAAGGTTTTGACAGATCGCCCTCAGACTAGAAGTCTGGGGCTACACAAACAAAGTCCGGATGGTGCGCGGACTTCGTGAAACCCGCGTTCGCGTAGCGTGTCGTAGACAAGGCGGGTTTAGTTTGTATAGCCGCGATTACGAACATCGCTTGATTAGACGTAGCAATGCTACGTCTTTACGTTTTTTCGGTCGATGTCTATTAGACATCGACCGAATTGAACTATGCGTTGCCCCAAACCCTTGATTAGACGTAGCAGTGCTACGTCTCTACATTGTTTTCCGGAGATGTCTATTATATAAAACGAGATTTTTTTATGACTCGTAGTCAGCGATTCATCGCTTAATAAAGTTTTGTATATAAGTACAGCAAGTTTCAGAAATCTGGGGAACCCTTGGTGAAGTCATAGTTTAGATAATTGTTGCCCAGAGGGGCAAATTTTATGCAAAGCCGTAAAAATTCCCTTGACCGTCGTCAGTCAAATAAAGTATTTCGTTTTGCAACATCGCTATGCGCTTCTTTGGCGATCGCTACTACGATTCAAGCTGCAAGCGCAACTCCCACAAAAATTTCTCCTACACAAGAAACTACCACCGCATCAGCCCAGGTAAGTCAAATCAAGCCGATTGCCCAACTGAAAATTGATAGCAGCAAATATCAAGCAATGGGAATTAGTCCGTTGGGACTGATTCCTATCGTTGTTGTCGGTGGCTTCGTGATATTTGTCCCCCTATTCTTAGGTGGACTGGTAATAATCGGCGAACGTGAAGTTGGGATTGTTGTCAAAAAATTTGACTTGAAAGGACGCGGACTCCCCGCAGGACGGCTGATAGCCCTTAACGATGAAGCGGGGTTGCAGGCTGATACCCTTGCCCCTGGTTGGCATTGGGGCTATTGGGCTTGGCAATTCTCAGTTAAAAAAGAATCGGTAATAGTTGTTCCCCAAGGTGAAATCGCCCTTGTTCTTGCCGCAGATGGCGCACCCATCCCCCCAGAACGTATTTTAGGCAAAATCGTCGATTGCGACGATTTCCAAGATGCGCGGAAATTCCTGACTCAAGGTGGGGAAAGAGGACGGCAAATTGCTTTTATGACAGCGGGTACTTACCGCATCAACACGGCTTTATTTAAGGTTATTACTGGCAGTAATGCCACCCAACACGGGATGAATCCGCAACAGTTGCAGATCCATCAAATAGCAGCAGAAAAGGTTGGTATTATTACTACTTTGGATGGTTCATCGATCGCAGCAGGTGAAATCGCTGGATGTACCATTAAGGGACATGATAATTTCCAAAATGGTCAGAAATTTATTGATGCTGGCGGACAACGGGGTTTACAAGAACAGGTGTTATTATCGGGTTCGTGGAACCTTAACCCTTGGCTAGTGAATGTCGAACAAGTTCCCATGACTGAAATTCCTATCGGTTATGTGGGTGTGGTGATTTCTTTCGTAGGTAAAGAACAGGAAGATGTCAGCGGTGCAGCTTTCACCCACGGGAATTTGGTAAACCAAGGACATAAAGGTGTTTGGGTAGAGCCGTTGTATCCTGGGAAACATCCGCTCAATACTAAGGTGATGAAAGTTGAGCTAGTCCCGACGACAAATATTGTCTTAAACTTTACTGATAGAATTAGCGGTCAACACGGATACGATACAAATTTGAAGGCGCTGAAACTGCTATCATTTGATGGTTTTAGCTTTGATTTAGAGATATTTCAAATTATCCACATTGGTGCTTCAGATGCACCGAAAGTGATTTCCCGCTTAGGTTCGATGCAAAACGTCATCGATCAGGTTCTGCGTCCAATTGTGGGGAATTATTTCCGCAACTCCGCTCAAGAGTATACTATCTTGGATTTCTTGATTGCGCGAAGCGATCGCCAAGTTGAAGCTTCTGAATATGTAAAATCTGCATTGCGTGCTTATGATGTCCAAGCGGTGGATTCGTTGATTGGTTTGATTACTCCACCCGAAGAACTAATGCATACGCTAACAGACCGGAAAATTGCTGAGGAACAACGCAAAACTTACGAAGTTCAGCAAATGGCACAAACTCAGCGTCAGCAATTGGTAAGGGAAACTGCGATCGCTAATATTCAGCAAGAGTTGGTGCAATCGGAACAAGGTGTCACAATTGCTCAGTTGCAAGCTAACGCGCAAATTCAGCAAGCGACCGGTGAAGCGGAAGCTATTAAATTGAAAGCGATCGGTGAAGCTGAAGGTATCCGCGCTACGGGTAATGCAAAAGCGGAAACTTACAGCGCTGGTGTGGAAGCTTTGGGAACTCAAGGATATACGGCAATGCAGATAATGCAAATTATCGGCTCAAGCAATGTTCGTCTGATTCCAGATGTGTTGGTTGGGGGTAGTAATGGTAGTACTAACGGCTTGGTGGATGGGTTATTGTCGATGATTTTATGGAATCAAACTGGAAAGCTGGGTGAGGTCGCGCCACCTACCCAGGTAAAATTACAGAATGGTAATTTGCCGTTAGTTGTTGATTTTTCAGGAGATAAATCTAATCAATAGTTTATTGTAGAGACGTTCCGGTGGAACGTCTTATTGTAGAGACGTTCCACTGGAACGTCTTTACATTGTAAGTAATATACCGATTCCCACATTCGTGAGGTAGAGAAAGAAAAAAAGAATTAACCGCAGATGAAGATAGATAAACGCTGATGGACGCAGATAAATTTGTACCTCAGCAGATTAGGAAGCGCTATAAACTTGACATGATATAAGTTCTGTTTGTAAATTTTGAATTTCCCAAAAGAAAGTGACGGAAGGGTATTTTGACTTTTTTACAAGAGCGTTACCGTTTACTTAAGTTGATAAATCAAGGGGAATTTGCCAAGACTTTCTTAGCTGTGGATGAAAGTTTGTTTCCCGCAGTTCGTTGTGTGGTTACAGAGCTTTCGCTGCAAACCTACAATTTGCAGCGAAAGGTGCAAGTGTTGGAAGAAATTGGTAAGCATCCACAAATTCCCGCAATTTTGGCGTATTTCCAGCAGGAAGGGCAATTTTATTTGGTACAGGAGTTTATTGAAGGTAGCAATTTAGCCTCTGTGTTATCCGATGAGGGTGTTTTTGGTGAAAGTCAGATTTGGCAACTTTTAGAGAATTTATTGCCTGTTCTCAAATATATTAGCGATCGCCATATCATTCATTGCAATATTAAACCCGAAAATATCATCCGCACTAAAACGGGGGATTTTGTTTTAGTCAATTTTGCTACAGCTAAATTTATCCTAGAAATCGACTCTTTGACAGAGCATAGCAATGTCGGCAGTCCAGAGTATGCGGCTCCTGAGCAAATTCAGGGTAAATGCGTATTTGCAAGTGACCTTTATAGCTTGGGTGTAACTTGCATTTATTTACTTACGCAGATTCCAACCTTTGATTTATTTGATGTTGCGAATAATTGCTGGGCTTGGCGAGATTATCTTACTACTAAAGTAAGCGACTTTTTGGCGAAAATCCTCGACAAGTTACTGGAAAATGCTGTAAATCGTCGCTTTCAATTGGCTGATGAAGTCATGGAAGTGATGGGTATTAAATTGCAAAGTCCCAAATCTCAAATTCAAAATCCTCCGTGGCAATGCTTGCATACTTTGACTGGAAATGGTGTATTAAGTAATGTAAATTCCATTGCGATTAGCTCTGATGGTAATATTTTGGTTAGTGGCAATGATGATAAAAGTATTATATTTTGGGATTTAAAGACATTTGAAGCGATCGCTAACATAAGGGGACATTCCCAAGCAGTGAAGTCAGTTGCTTTTAGTCCCGATGGAAAACTTGTAGCAACCGCTAGCGATGATAAAACTATCAAAATCTGGGATGTCAACACCTACCAAGAAATTTTAACTTTAGTTGGACACTCCCGCCCTGTCAAATCAGTCACCTTTAGCTCAGATGGAAAGCTGTTAGCTAGTGGTAGCTGGGATAAAACAGTCAAAATCTGGGATGTTTATTCTGGCAAAGAAATTTGCACTCTGACGGGACATAAATTACAGGTGAGTGCAGTTGCATTTAGTCCGCAAGAAAAGCTTTTAGCAAGTGCTAGTTTTGACAGAACTATTAACTTGTGGAAGTTGTCTACAAATCAATTAAAAAACCACCCTTATCAAACACTTATAGGTCATACAGGGGCGGTTTTAACAGTCGCTTTCAGTCCCGATGGTCAAATTTTGGCGACGGGTAGCGATGATAACACTATTAAGTTGTGGGAGGTGAACACTGGTAAGTTAATTCTCACACTTTCCAGTCATTCCTGGTCGGTGGTAACACTAGCTTTCAGTGCTGATGGGGAAACGTTAATTAGTGGAAGTTGGGACAAGACAATTAAACTTTCTGGGGTCAACACAACAGCAGAAATTGCTACTTTATCTGGTCATGTAGACTCAGTGTTGACCGTTGCTGTCAGCCCTGTTGCACAACTGATTGCTAGCGGCAGCAGGGACAAGACAATCAAACTTTGGCAGCTTATAGAATCACAATCAACTTAATTATGCGATACTAGGCGTTGTTTTCAAACTGCCCGACACCCTTAAGGATGCGGCTATACGAACAAAGTCAGTCTACGCGGACTACGGAAAAAACTTTTTCAGCCTGGGTCGGCAGGCTTTGTTCGTATAGCCTCAGGCTTCCAGCCTGAAGGCTTTTGCGAGAGCGAAAATTAGGCGCTACCTGTGAAGGTAACTTCGGGAAACTTCAGTTGAGCCTCAGCCATCGGACGGTTTCTGCCTTCCTCTTGCCAGTAGTTGATTACTTCTGTTCCTTTGTTGAGCAACTCAACCCTATCGACATCAGTAATCCAATGTTTTAACTCAAGCTCTTTTTTTAGCTCTTCCCAGGCATCATTTCTGGGCCAGAAAAAGTACTTAGTCAAGGGACTTGTGCCTTTGCCGACAACTTGATCGACCGCCAAGGCGACGTTTTCATCCAACCACAAAATTTTTAAAATAAACTTGGTCAATCATACCTCCGCTAATTTGTGCACAATACTCACTAACTCGTGCGATCGCTTATTCTAACGCAATACTTGACAACTTGACTAAATAAGAATGGGAATGGGGACAATGCCCAATTAACAATCTAAAATCCAAAATCCAAAATTCGATGACTGAACAAACAAATCCGCTGGTTATTTTCGATATTGACGGTGTGATCCGCGATGTTGGCGGTTCCTATAGACGAGCGCTGGCAGATACTGTAGAGCATTTTACAGCAAATGCATATCGCCCTACACCACTAGATATTGACCAACTCAAGTCTGAAGGCATCTGGAATAACGATTGGGAAGCATCCCAAGAGTTCATTTACCGCTATTTTGAAAAATCTATACCCCGTGAGGAATTGCAACTTGACTACAGCACGATTGTTGCGTTTTTTCAATCGCGTTACCGAGGACCCAACCCTGACAATTGGACGGGTTATATCTGCGATGAGCCATTATTGTTACAGTCTAGCTATTTTGAGCAACTTACATTAGCTGGGATTGGCTGGGGCTTTTTTAGCGGTGCAACTCGCGCTTCTGCTACCTATGTTTTGCAAAAACGCCTCGGTTTAAAGTCACCTATATTAGTAGCGATGGAAGATGCACCGGGTAAACCAGACCCTACGGGACTTTTCGCGACTATTCGTCTGTTGACTCTTGACAAATTACAGCCAGTAATATACGCAGGAGATACGGTAGCAGATATGTACACAGTCCAGAAGGCGCGAAGTGTAGAGCCTGAGCGTACTTGGATTGGTGTAGGTATTTTACCGCCTCATGTGCAGGAGACGGTAGCGCGTCGTGATGCTTATGCCCAAACATTGCGAGAAGCGGGAGCGGCGATAATTTTGAGCAATGTGCAAGAATTAACATCAATGCAGATTCAGGAATTGTTGCGGTAATGCAAAAGACATCGACCGAATTGAACTATGCGTTGCCCCAAACCCTTGATTAGACGTAGCACTGCTACGTCTCTACATTGTTTTCTGGAGATGTCTAAAAGACATCTCCAGAAATAGACATCTCCAGAAATTAATTATGCGTTGCCCAAAACCCTTGTAGAGACGTAGCACTGCTACGTCTTTACCTCTTTTCCAACAGATGTCTAATGAACTATGCTTTGTCCAAAACCCTTGATTAGACGTAGCATTGCTACGTCTCTACGTATGACTCTGGAGATGTCTAAACCTAAATAAATTGTAAAGATGTTTGGATGGGTGACAAAAAAGACTTAGGCTAACACGAATCCCCAGAACGTTTATTAGCCTCTGGTAGCATCTGACCCAGATACCCGCCGACACCGACTTTCGCCAAGTCCCCAAAAGTCGGACGAAAATTATCGTCAGCTATAGCCAGTGCAAACGCCCCGACAACCAAAATAATTACAACCACCGATCTAACTGTCAGGCGTGAAAACACATGCTTAACCCTCAGCTTTT